>Ga0123356_10000440_pt1 | contig 47474 bp, 50 predicted proteins | sample TergutEmb28metaG_2_FD_92546 | JGI IMG/M metagenome (GOLD analysis project Ga0123356, IMG submission 92546) | Embiratermes neotenicus P3 segment gut microbial communities from Petit-Saut dam, French Guiana - Emb289 P3 | ecosystem: Host-associated > Arthropoda: Insects > Digestive system > Gut ...
CCTGCTATTGTTTGTCTCAAAATTCAGCGTCACTATTCAGTAAAATAACCCCGAATAACACCCTGCAACGGCAGAAGCTAATTAGACAAAAAACCAAAAGATTAGTTGTGGGTCAAGTTAAGGATACGATCTATTGATAGCCACGGTACTTTGAGTTTTAGTCCAAGCTATAGTTTCTATGCTATCGAGTTTTCCATGTTTGACCGCTTTAGGTGGATGCAAGCATGTTATCTATCTTGCTCGAATTCTCTGCCTTCCTTTATGAGTTCACGGACACGGGGACCGCCTATAGCACCGCCTTTTTTGCCTGCTTCTTGTACCGTCATTTTTCCTCTATTAAAGTCCGTTTCTTCTCGAATTTGTCTTCTTGACAACTACCGTCACCTCCATCCATTTATGGAGCTTGTCAAAGAACACAACACCACACGACGGAGAATTCATAAACATATGTGGCTGATGACCTGAAGTAACAGATCCTGTGAATTCCCTTATTTAGGACGCCGTATTTGCTTTGAGTGTGATGAAAATTTGCTACGGGAAGCTTGGACAATTGCAATCGAAACCATGAGCTGGATGGAGATACGCCGGCTCAATGAACGCTCAGCACTGTTGCGCACCACAAAACAGTTAGGCATAAAAGACGCTGGAGCCATCCGCTTAGCATACGGACTCGTCGTTGAAACTACCCGCCGCAAAAACCTCATCGACAAATTCATCAATACCGTAATCACACCTAAAAAAACAGACGAATACACTCAGGGCCTACAGGCATTCCTACGCCTCTACGTGTACCAAACCCGTGTTGCCAAGAACTGGGACAAACTCCCCCTCAAAGAAGCCCAATCCATCGCAAGTCTAGGCCGCTCGATATTGGGCTGGCAAACCATGCGTGAAGTCGAATCCCATTTGGGTTTCCTCTTAACCCGCCCACTTGCACCAATCATAGAAACTACCAACAAAACCGAGCAAATAGCCCTTGAAACCTATCATCCAACATGGTTTGTAGAGTACTGCATCAACCTCTTTGGCAACCAAGAAGCAGACGCGTTCCTCAAAGGCAGCCTCACCCCACCACCCACCTATATCCGTATAAACACCCTAGTGGCACCCGAAGAAGAAATTCTCCAAAAACTCACAGCTGAAAACATCAAACTCGAAAAAGTCCAACCCCTAAGGTACACCTATAAAGTAATAGCACAAAAAACACCCCTAAACACTTCTCCAAGCCTCAAATCCGGTTTGTTCTATGTACAAGATAAAGCCAGCTGTTTTGCCGTTCAAGCCGCAAACCCAGCACCTGACAACACAGTTTTTGACGTCTGTGCAGCACCTGGAGCAAAAACAACCTTTTTTGCCCAGCTCATGCAAAACCACGGAAACATAATTTCAGTGGATTTCTCGGCTAAACGCATGCATACCTGGCAGAAAGAAATTGAGCGAATGGAAGCCAAAATCGCAGAGCCGCTGGTCGCAGATGCCCGCATGTCGATTCCATTTGTAGGCGAAGCTGATTTGGTGATTCTCGACCCGCCCTGTACCAGTTCCGGAGTGTTTGCCAAGCAACCTTCAGCAAAATGGCGTCTGAGCCCAAAATCCATAGCCAATATGAGCAAAATTCAGCAACAGTTGATCAACAACTGTGTGCCAAAAGTCAAAACCGGCGGCACCTTAACATACTCCACCTGTAGCATAACCATAGAAGAAAATGAAGGTGTAGTGGAACAATTCCTAAAAGAACATCCTAACTTTAAACTAACTCCGATTACACCCGAATTCGGTTCACCCGGATTAGCCGGCCTAACAGAATGCCGCCGACTCTACCCTCATATTCACCAATGTAACGGCTTCTTCATAGCCAAACTCCAAAAAACTTCACAACATAACCAATAAAGTTACATGGCATAGCCAAATCTTTGAACATTTACTACCATCGATATATACCCACATTTCCTAATTCATCCTTGTTGTCTGTTTTTATCACACAGCACTTATGCCTGCTATTCCAAGCGAGCTGGTTATTACGTCTATTATTCCTAAAGCGCCTAATTCCTAAAGCGCATGATACTTGAGTTTCAGGTCCAGTGTTTAAATTCTTTGAAGAGTAAAAAAGACAAATAGGCATAGAAACCAAGGGTTCTGGTATTCAAAAGCGGCGAAGGCTAAAAAGCCGCTAAAGCCAAAGAAACCAGGGAAACTTGCAAGAATCTGCTAGATCGATGTTGCTTTCCATAGACCCCAAAAAGGGTTAGTTGATATATTCTGTTTGATTGAGGTTCTTTTGCATGCTTAACCCTTGTTGCTACCTGTTTTTGATTTTGATTTCTTAAAAAATTGTTGTCAACAACCAAACAACATAACCATTCTTAGGTGGTTCCGAAATCACTAAGTGTTCTCTGGGGTGTCTCTTTAGTATAGAGCGGATAAGATACCCTCACACCATCCACATGTGCCAGTTCGTTAATTTTATGCGTAACTGTATTCTCTTTGCTTATGATGTGTAGTACACGCACATGTCGTGCTGTTAACACATCGCTGATTAGTATCCGGTGACATTTATAGGGCAACGCCTCTGCGCACATCAACACTAACCGGTTTTCTTGTGCTAGTACCATTATTTTTAGGAGTTGCTCAGTGAATTCTTTAGTCTGCATGTAGTCGGCATAGCCGCGAAGTTGCCCCTCAACTGCAAGGTTGATGCTGTTGGGTTTAGGATGACGCAAACCACCGACTCCGGGGAGATGAAGGTATTTAATGCCGCTACGTTTGAGATTCTCTGAGAGAGTTTCTTTGTTGAATTGAGTATTGTAGCGGCTTTGAGGCACCGTACGAATATCTGATAGCACTGTGATGTCATAAATTTTAAGCAGCTCTATGACTTCTTCAAGCGACCGCGTGGAATACCCAATTGTGAACACAACCAATTCTGCTTCTCGACTCACATATGTGCACCCATTTCTGGTTATAGCCTTAGTTTTTATGACCTGATTCCAGATTTCGGCTTAGTCTGTCGCGCTCTCTTATAAGCTAAGCTGTATATGCCGATCATTATACATTTTGGCAGTCGCAATTAGTTTTTTAGTTTTGTTCCAAGTTTTTGACTGGTAAGCTACGCAGATAGTTAGCCGCAAAAATTATTAGTTATTCATATATGCATATGGTAGGCGAATATGTTGTGTCCATAGCGGCCAAACTTAGGGGTCTCAGTAGTAGCCAGTTGGTAGCCATAGTTTTCTATGGATTTGCAGGTATACTTCTGTTGATTTCTCTGCCGCTTACTAGTTTCCCGCCGCATTTAGGCTTTTTGAGTATAATCAGCCTCATAACTGCCTACAGCCTTCTATCAAAACGTGCTTGGGGGCCATGGTTGGTGTTTATTCTGCTGGTTACTAATACCGTGTTTTCACTCTATACGCTCTACTACGTAGGCCTTAGCAACGTGTTGGTTGCACTAAGCATGCTTACCTACGCGGGACTCACTTGGATAGTGACAGCGATAGTGCTGATTAAAATTAAACGAGAGAAAAGCTTAACCCTTGTTAGTTAAACCACGAAACAGTATAACCGTAACCTCTTGGTCTACATCTACATACTGCGTGTTCTCCGGGACCTCCACAAACCCCACAGCACTCAATAGAGCCGACACAGCACCCATGGCTTCAAGAGGTTCAGCGATTAAACGACATTTCTCATCAAAATTGAGCTGAACCAGCACATAGGCACGGTTGCCTTTAGCACTAAACATTCTCGAGCCAGCATATGCCACCACGGTTTTTAAGCCTAAAACAGGTCTGCCGCCTAAACGTTGCACTAATGACCGTGCAAACAACTGAAACATCAACAGCGCCGCCGAAGGGTTGCCCGGCAATATGAAAACAGGTTTTTCACCTACAAAACTAATGGCGGTTTGTCTGCCTGGTTTTACTGCAATACCCCTGACAACGACCCCGGGTTTACCCAATGAATCTGTCATCTCAGCGATATCTGTGTTTGAACAAACCACAACCATGTCGGCTGATGTTGTTGCAGTCCGAAGCATCCGCATAATTGCCTCTTTGTCGTCTGGAACTACGCCCAAGCAGACGGGTTTGGCTCCGCATTCCATCACGGTAGTACAGAGGCTGTAGGCGGCCACATCGAAAGTTTTCCCGGGAGGCAACGGTTTGCCAAGCTCACCTATTTCGGTTCCGACTGAGAAAACCGCAACCATAGGAATTCTCAAAACCATAACCTGTGTGAACCCCAAAGCCGCTAAAACGCCGATTTCAGCAGAACCCAAAACCTGCCCTCTCCGAAGCACAACGGTGCCTTTCTGAATGTCTGCGCCCGCTTGATGCACGTTTTCGCCCTGAAAAACCTTCCCAAAAACCTGCAGGGTGTCATCTGTGCGTTGACTATCTTGAGTGGCTATAACTGCATCTGCACCTTGCGGAAGAATCGCGCCCATCAAAACCTCCGCAGCTTCCCCCCTTGAGAGCCTAAATCTGGGCTGTTCTCCAGCAACAACTGTTTGCTCAACTTTGAATGCTGTGGGGCTATCTTCGGTTGTTGCTACAGTATCCTGAGAGCTAAGTGCATAACCCTTGACGGCTGAAATGTTAAAACCCGGAATATCCACCGACGCTACAACATCAATACCCAGCACCCGGTTACAAGCTTCCAACAACACCGTTTCCTCCACATCTGGTGGCTGAGGCTTAAAATTGCTTTCAACAGCTCGTTTAGCCTCATCAAACGTCACTAACTTTCCAATCACGGCAGTTCACAAAGAAAGATAGTTCTAAACGTAAAAACATATCGAAGCCTAATTTCTCTCTACACGCTCTAATTATAATATTAAACAGCAACAAAAATTTGGCGTAGTTTTTGAGGAATACTTTCTAGTCTTTCTACTATTCCGTCTGGAGCCTGTTTACTTTGGGCTAAATCATCTAGACTGTTGAACTGTGAGGGTATAAACACCGTTTTCAAACCTGCCTCCTTGGCGCCCCCAATATCTTCTGTGGGGCTGTCTCCTATGAACACCGCTTCATGCGCCTGAACGCCAAGCCGGATTAGGGTATCACAGAAAATTCTAGGACTGGGCTTTCGCCATTTCACATCTTGGGAGATGACAACCGCATTGAAGCAGTTATGTATGCCTATTTTCCGAAGACCTTTGTGGATGACAGGCGCATGGGTAAAGTTGCTAATTAAACCCACCCGATACTGCTGGGATATCTGGTTTAGGAGTTGCTTTGCACCTCTCCTGAGTTCTAAGGTGTCAAGAAAATCTTGAAAAAATACGTTAAGAGCAGTCTTAACCTGCCTATTCTCGGGTGTTACTTTAAAGCCTAGGTTGCACAACGCCTCAGAAACCCACACAGCATTAGTCACCTCTCTGAACTGCTCATAACGAACTTTACGATATTTCTGGTGTGTCTCTTTATAAGATACCAAAAATCTATCTTTCTCTATATCAAATCCCTCAGATATCAATGCAGAATAGAGCTTAGCTTCAGAGTCAACCATATTGTAGTCTCTACAGTTAACTAAAGTACCGATGAAATCAAAAATCACTGCTTTCAGGGGCATCAAAATTCCCTTTTTTCGGCAAGAGCCTTCTCTATTGTACCCATTGTTTCTCCTAAGGCAGTACCTAAGAGTTTAGCTGGATTACCAATAGCTGCTTCCACTTTTAAATCAAAACTAACTGCACCCAAATATTTTAGCCCAAGTTTCTTAGTTTGCTCTTCGATAACACTTGCGTTATCCCTTTTCATGTTTTCTAGAACACCAATTAGGGGCATTTTAAGTTCGCCCAGCAGAGCCGCCTGTTTTTTAACAACCTCAAAAGCCAAAAGCGACGGCGTAGTGATAATCAAAAACTCAATTTTTCTAACCAGCCGTACCAAATCCAGTACCGCATCCCCAATACCCGGAGGCATATCGATTATGAGAAAATCAAGCCTACCCCACTGAGTAACCGACAACAACTCGATAAGTGCGTTTGAAACATCCACTCCACGCAGAGGTGCTGGCTTATCACCGATAAAATAAACCAGCGACATATAACTCAAACCCTCCACTTCAGCTGGGACTAGCCCCCGATCCTCTTTAGGTTGCACATCTTGAGCGATACCAAGAATTATGTGTGTTGAGGGACCTGTAAAATCTGCGTCGAACAATCCCACTCTAAAGCCGTCTCTAACAAGTGCGAGTGCCAGTGTCGATGCAACCATGCTTTTGCCAACGCCACCCTTACCGCTGGAAATCGCCACAACACGCCCTATTTTTGCTAGGCGCTCACCGATTATGCTCATGCGGGGATCAACCACTATGCTTGACTCCTTTTATGTCCTCAAGCCAGACGCCGCGACCACCTACGATTTCAAAGTCGGGACTGCCGCATTTGGGACACTTAATGTAGCTATGGACAACTTCGGGCACAAAATGTATAGCCTCAGCGGTATCTTTGTCAAGTTTTTTGGCGTTGTAATGCCAGGTGGCGCCGCAAACGCGACATTTCATGGTAGATTTTGCTTTAAGGATTCGAAATTTAGCGCCCTCCAATAGGCCTTGTCGCATCTGTTTTAGGGCAAACCGCAGAATCGGTGGTTCCACCTGTTGGAGTTCTCCTACCCGAATGGTAACTTCTGAAACTATCACTAGATGTTCTTGCTCTGCGATTTGTTGTGCAGAAACAAGGATAGATTCAGCTAAAGCCCATTCATGCATAAATGTAGGTGCACTACGGCGCAATAAAAAAATATTGCATTGATCTTCTATTCTGGTTCATCAGTAACTTTAAATCGCTATTTAACCTACTCTTTTTGGTGTTCTTTTGACAGATAAAATCAAGGTTCTGGCGTTTGCGGGAAGCTTACGCGCTGGTTCTTATAACAAGGCTTTAATTCGTGCCGCCGTAGAGGTAGCGCCACCAATAATGGCCATAGAAACGTATGATCTAGAGGGCATCCCCTTATACAACGCTGACTTGGAAAGCAACTTGCCCCCTAAAGTTAGGGAGTTCAAAGAAAAAGTACGCGTTGCAGATGCTTTACTCATCGCAACTCCCGAATACAACTATTCCCTCTCAGGTGTTCTCAAAAACGCCCTAGACTGGGCCAGTCGACCCCCCAAAGGTAACCCCTTAGAAGGTAAACCTGTTGCCATCATGAGCGCCTCTGGAGGAAAATTCGGCGGTGCTAGAGCCCAATATCACCTAAGACAAGTTTTTGTTTTCCTTGATATGCACCCGATTAACCGTCCCGAAGTGATGCTCTCCGACGCATCAAACAACGTAGATGAAAAGGGAAATCTAACTAACCCGCAAACCCGACAACTCATCAGCCAACTTTTGGAATCTTTGGTGGCATGGACCACTAGATTACAAATCAAACCCCAACGACAATAAACAAACCCGGTATCCTCCTTACTCCCCCTCTTCCACAAACCAAACTGAACCACAAACTGACCTGATAATAATACGGTTTCCCTTGACAGAGTTTCTCTTAGTACTTATTCTATGTTCGATAATAATAGTGGTGTTGATTATTGCACTTGTCTATAAGAGTCGTATTCAATATGCATAAGTAACGTAGTGTAAACGTATACTGGTGATGGGTGTTTTCTACATTAAGATCCCTCTAATCAGTTAAGCCCGTAATCTTTGATATAACTAACAAGCGGTGAGGCCGTATTCCTCAAAGGGAGTTATTTAGAAAAAATGGTTTTGGGAAAGGATAGTGGAATAATATCGAGCAAACTTAATCTATCACCGCTAACCTATAACCCCAACTTTAAACAAGCTTTAAGTAGTTAAGGGGATGTTTGCTAATTCGAGTAATTGCTGATCTTCATATTCACGGTCGATACAGCCGCGCGACCAGCGAACAAATGAGTCTATGTGAAATAGCAAAGTATGCAAAAATTAAAGGGCTCAACTTGGTGGGTACAGGTGACTTTACTCATCCATTGTGGCTAAAAGAAATCCGCGAAACCCTTGTCCCTCAAGCAGATACAGGTCTATTCAAGCTTGCCAGTGTCGATTCACCTGTGTGTTTTGTGCTTCAAACAGAAGTCTGTACAATCTTTGACTACAAAGGGCAATCCAAAAAAATACATCATGTCATATTAACCCCAAGCATAGAGACAGCTGATCAAATTAATGAGCGGCTGACGCCCTTTGGGAATTTAGCTTCCGATGGTCGCCCCATCTTGGATTGCACCGCGCCTCAGCTCGTCGAAGAAGTCATGGCTGTCAGCACAGATAACCTGATCTTCCCCGCGCACGCTTGGACACCTTGGTTTAGCATTTTTGGCGCTTTTAGCGGCTTTAACACAGTTGAGGACTGCTATCAAGACATGACCAAACACATCCACGCCCTCGAAACCGGCTTGTCCTCTGATCCAGCGATGAACTGGCGTTTAAGTGGTCTAGACAAATACGCCCTAATATCAAACAGCGACTGCCACAGCTTTTGGCCTTGGCGCATCGGCAGAGAAGCCAATGTATTTGATCTCCCCAGCCTTACCTACAACCATGTGACCTCCGCAATATCTGATAATGACCCTGAACGCTTCAAATTCACCATCGAAACCGACCCAGCCTATGGCAAATACCATTGGACCGGACATCGCAACTGTAAAATCAGCCTCTCACCACCTGAAGCCATAAAATTCGGTAACATCTGCCCTATCTGCCGCCGAAAACTCGTCAAAGGAGTCGAGCAACGTGTAGAAGAGCTCGCCGATCGCCCCTCAGACTACAGACGCAACGATGCCCCTGGCTTTAAGCGTCTCTTACCTCTAAGTGAAGTCATCGCAGCTGTCATCGGAACCGACTCCCCTGCGATCCAAGCCGTCTGGAAACCCTACAACGCCCTTATAGAGAAATTCGGGGACGAATATTCGGTGCTTATGGATGCATCATTTGAAGAAATGATCTCAGTGGTAACTGCCCCCTTTGCACAGGCAATCATAAAAGTACGCGATGGCTCAGCAAAGGTCACCCCAGGCTACGACGGCGTATATGGACAACTTACACTCGATGTTGCTGATGTTTCAATGATCAAAACTAAACCCCTATCTGTGCCGCGGGTACAGCAACGGAGCATGAGCGACTTTTGCTAACATAAAAGTCAGCGATTAAAACGCATGGTTTAATTCTCACTCAAACCTATTTTCTATAGGTCAAATGCTTTGAAGGATATTTTACAGAAAATCACCGCCACAGCAACTGCCAAATTCGGCGCAAACTATGCTGAAGCACGTGCACAGCAACTAGCAAAAACCATGTTTATCCTCAAGGAGGAACGCGTAGAAGCCGCCAAGCAGGGTATCGAATCTGGTGTAGCTATCCGCGTTTTAGTCAATGGCGCGTGGGGATTTGCTTCTGTGGGTTCATTGGACAGCTCGATTCTAGAGGAAGCCGTTTCGGATGCTTGCCGCATGGCAAAGCTGGTAAGCCAACGTCTCAAAACTCCCATAAAGCTTGCATCCGCACCAACCGTTGAAGATCATGTGCACGCTAAACCCAAAAAAAATCCCCACAGCATTGCCATGGAGGACAAAATAAAAACTGCCCTTGTCATAAACACAGCCAGTTTGGGGTTTGATAGCCGCATAAAGAGTTGCGGATTGGACTACATGGATTTGATGGGTACAAACTTTTTTGTTAACAGTGAAGGCACAAGTATCGAACAAGACAAACTCTACGTTTGGGCTCGCATAACCGCCTCTGCACAGGCTGAGGGCACTTTTACCTTTAGCAGAGAAGAAATCGGCTCCACAGCAGGCTATGAACTCTTCGACGACCAGCCGCCTGAGGAGCTGGGCCAAAAAGTAGCCCAACGCGCCATTGAACAAATCAATGCCAAACCACCCAAAGGAGGCAAAGCTCCTGTGGTGCTTGGACCAAACGTTGTCGGAGTGTTTGTACACGAAGCGTTTGGTCATCTCGCCGAGGCCGACCTCGCCTTATCTGGCGGGTTACTTGACAGCAACATGGGCAAAAAAATCGGATCCGACCTTGTTACATTCTATGACGACGGTACTCTCGAAGGTGCATTTGGCGCCTTTAAATATGACGATGAAGGTGTCGCCAGTCATAAAACCCTGCTCATAAAAGACGGAATCGTCTCAGGACTGATGCATAACCGAGAAACCGCCCAAAAATTTAACACCCAACCCACCGGCAACGCCCGCGCTGAGGACTTCCGCGTAGAGCCCATTATCCGCATGCGATGCACCTACATGGCACCCAAAGACCAAACCCTCGAAGAGTTACTCGAAGGCATAAAAGACGGTTACTACTTCAAGAGCTTCCGCGGCGGACAAGCCAGTCTCGACGGCACCTTTCAGGTAGGCATACAAGAGGGCTATGAAATTAGAAACGGCGAAATCCAAGCGCCTGTCCGCAACGCATCTATCAGCGGTAACACTCTTGAAACACTACACATGGTAGACGGTGTCGGCAAAGACTTCACAATAGACCCCGGACGTTGCGGAAAAGGCCAGACAGCCTTTATCTGCGACGGCGGACCACATATACGCGTAAGCGAGGTGATTGTCGGTGGCAGTGCTTGAAAAAAACTTTCTAATCAGTCTAGCTGAGGATGCAGTTAAATCAGCCCTAAAACTGGGCGCATCTGAGGCCGAGGCCTACGTCTATGATGGACAAGCAACCAACATCGGCATCGAATTAGGACAAATAAGCAAAACCCACCGCATCATCGACCGCGGAATAGGTATACGAGTCACCATAAACAAAGCCATAGGTTTTGCATACACAAACATAATCGGCGACCCCCAAGCCATCAAAGACGCTGCCGCACAAGCATTGAGCGCAGCTAAAGCCAGCAAATCTGACCCTGACTGGTATAGCCTCCCCCAAAACAACCCCTACCCCAAAACACAGGATACCTTTGATCAAAAAATCGTTGACCTCAGTCCTGAAGACCTTGTCAAAATAGCCTCCACCCTGCTAGATACAGCAAGCGAAGTTGACAAACGGGTATTCCCCATCGAGGGCGGAGTCGGTAGTGGATACGCTGCCAACGCCATAGCCAACTCCAATGGCATAGCCGCCTTCGATCGAGGGACTATAACAGAATGTAGCCTAGCCACACTGGCAAAAGACACCAACTCAACTACACCGGTTTGTTTTGAATTTGATGCCTCAAGAAACCACCAACTCGACCCCCTACGAGTAGGTAAAGAAGCCGCCAAACTCGCCATCTCAGCACTCAAATCTAAACCCGTTGAAACACAAACTGCCAAAGTCATCCTCACACAATTAGCACTCCAAGACCTCTTTGCCTACACGCTCATGATCGCAATCAAAGCAGATAGCGTTCAACGCAACCAATCACCCCTAAAAGACAAAATCGGCATGCAAGTCGCCTCCGAAAACCTCAACATCTATGACGACGGTCTATACCCTGGAGGTCTGCGCACAGCTGCCTTTGACGGCGAAGGCGTCCCCCAGCAGAAAACCAAAATAATCGAAAAAGGTATTCTACAAAATTTTATTTATGATAACTATGCCGCAAAAAAAGATAACAAAGAAAGTACCGGCAACGCCGCACGGGCAGAATACCTCTCAACCCCAAGTATTAGCACATCAAACTTCCATATCATCCCCGGCAACAAAACACCCCAACAGCTACTTGCCGAAGTTGAAGAGGGCTTTATAATTTACTACCTTCAAGGAGCGCATAGTAGCAACCCTATCAGCGGTGAATTTAGTGTAGTAGCCAATCCCTGCTGGAAAATCAAAAACGGCGAGATAACCCATCCCTGTAGAGCCATCATGCTAGCAGGCAACATCTTTGAACTGCTCAAAAACATCACAATAGTAGGCGCTAACGAACGGCAAATGGGTTCCATAGTCGCACCGTGGATCTTAGCTGAAGGTATGAAAATTATAGGAAAATAGTGTGTTACATATTTCTGCCGTCTGGCTAGGCCCAGAAGCTTTTTGAGTACTCGCCCAAGACCTCTTCGTAGATGCGTTTGGTGTTTTGAGCGATTTTTTCCCAATCATATTTCTCCTGTACTTGGCGGTATGCGTTATTGCGGAGGGATTGGGCGTAGGTCTTGTCGAGGAGAACTTTGGTTATGCCCCATGCTAGCGAGTCAGGGTTGTTGGGATAAACTTTGACGCCTGTGCTGTCATGTTCGACGATTTCTGTGAGTCCGCCCGTATCTGAGGCGACAACTGGGCTTCCTGCGGCCATAGCTTCCAATGCGACGATGCCAAAGGGTTCAAACAACGAAGGCACAACAGAGACATCGGCGCATTTCTGTAGTTTCATTAAAGTGGTGTTGTCAAGGAAGCCTTCAAAGAGTACTTTGTGCTCTAAACCCATACTGCGCACGATGTTTAGGAGCTGTTCTTGCATGTAACCGCTTCCAACAATGATGAATTTCGCGTTAACCTTGCTTAGTATTTTAGGTACAGCGTTTATGAGGATGTGGATGCCTTTTTCGTAGACTAGTCGACCAACGAAGAGCACTATTTTCTCTTCGGGCAAGGCGAATTTGCTGCGGAAGGTTTGGTAGTCTTTGTCTGCACCATAGTCGTGGGTGCTAACGCCGTTTGGAACCATAACTAGTTTATCATTTGGTAAACCAAAGACGTATTTAACGTGGTTTATCATATAGTCGCTACAACAGATAACTTTCCAGGCTTCATAGGTAAGCCAGGCTTCGGTTTCATGGATCATCCTCTCTGCGGTGGTATGTAGTCCGTCGCGTCTGCCCATCTCGGTTGAATGCATCGTCACCAAGAGGGGTTTGCGGAAGATATGTTTTAATCCAATGCCAGCATTGGCGACAAGCCAGTCATGTGCATGGATAACATCGATTTTGCCGTCGATTTTTTTTATGAGTGTAGCGGTTTCTCTTTGCATATTCATGTTCATGAGATAAACCCATGTGGCGAAATCTGGTGAGGGATTTTTGTAGGAGTCCACTCGGTATACTTCTACATCATCGATGACTTCATGTGCTGGGGCACCTGGAAAATCGCAGGTAACCACATAGGCTTTGATGTCTTGTTTGGCTAAATGTTTAGAGAGGAAGTAGATATGCGGTGATATACCCCCGATGACTCGCGGAGGATATTCCCAGCTAAGCATCAAAACCGATAGCTTATCCATCTATTTAGCAACCTCCCCTGCTGAGTTGTATAGTTTTAAGATGTTGCTTGTCCATGTGTCTTGGTTAGTTGGAGCAACCGCTATCTTCTCTGGGGGTACGTTGTATATGCGGATGATTTCTTCTTTCATCCACTGGGATTTCACATTCACCTTAGTGGCCTCATAGAATCCTCGCCACTCGATACTTTTAATCGACATGTTGTAGGAGGATTGTGCTGTCGGAGACCGATGATCCTCCAAACTCTCCACTGAATAGATAAAGGGAATATCTAACCCGTTTTTGAGCGTGATCGCGGCAGGAATAAAGTGCCAATCATAAACATCGATTACATCGATTTTTTTGCCCGAGTCATAGTAAATGTTGGTTGCGGCGCGTTCTACCTCTTGGTTTAGGGTAAGCACCCAAGTTAAGACACCAATGTGGGTTTTCACGGGGTTGCTGACACGCATGGTTTTTACACCGCTGGGTTCTTGGGTCAAACCCGTTGAGCTGTCATCGTAGGTGACGATATCAACGTCTACTTTGCTGGCCGCAAGTTGCGTTGTTAAGGCCTTAACGTACTCAGAAAGCTGACCTACAACCCGAGGAGGATATTCCCAAGAAAAAATGATGACGCGCATATTTCCACAATACTATGTAAACAGCGAACAGACCTTAATTATTCCTCTGCCGTTGAGATAATAGCGTTTCTTACCTTCGTTATCTATGAAACTTTCAGCAAATCCCTCAGTTTTGTAGTGATCTAAAATATTCTCGATTTCAAGGGGATCTTTCTGCAACAACCGCGCCACCTCCTCGCCCCGTCTGGCTAAATCCGCGGCGGTAGCGCAGAGGTTGTGGAGGGTCTGCAGAACTTTATCTGGAAACGGAAGCTCTTCGCGCATTCTAATGCACCGTACCATTCAATAGTTAATGCATCGTCTTATAAACACTGTGAACCACTTCACTAAGACAGCTGAGTGATATTCTGTATTTGATGGGTTTGGGTTGCGAAGTGTTTCTTGGCGACGCAGACAAGGGATTTGCGCAGTTTTTCTCCTCTATGTATTTTAAGCGCTTTAATGTTGTCGGCTAATTCGGTGTCCCGTAGCGAGAAGCGTGCCCAGCTCTCAAAATCACCTTTATCTGCATGAAACTCAATGGCTCCAAGCGGCACCTCACTTAGCGCTCCTATAAAACCCCATAGACTCCACACTTTTCTGCCAGTGTAACATTCTTCACCAATACCTGTGTAGAACAAAAACGGTTCATTTGCAGCCAGAACCGCAAGCTTTAGCCGCACCTCAAAATCATTAATAAGTGTATGTGCTACGACAAAGGCATCCATGGGCGACTCGTAGGGGCTAAAATAACTGTGCACTTCGCCGGGTCCACCGCCCGCTGTAAACATGTAGTAGAGGTGGTCGCTTGTTTGGAAATCCCGCCACAACCGTAAAAACACCGCATCACCAGCTTCCAGAACGAGTGGTTCTAATCGATGTAAAACTACATAGTATGCCCACTGCATAACATTGCCAAGCCACCCCGACTGATCACGTTGTACATCTGCCCATGAAACCGTGCCTTTAGCTTCCGGTACATCGATTTCCCCCACGGAGGTATGCTTCTCAACAACCTCAGAGGGCATTACCATCTGTAGATGATCATAACTTAGGATTTTATCGGGGAGATGCTGGAGGAAACTATGGATGCCTGTTTCAGGCCAGTGATGTTCACCAAACGTTTCATAGTCAGGAAAGATGTTTATGACTTCTCCTTTGGTGGTTGCCAGCCAATGCGCATATTTATCTGCTGTAAGCGGCCACTCAGACCACCACCTCGCCGAGAAACGAAAGCCAATATCATCAGTCAACTTGTAGTTGCGAAGCAACACACGAATTTTCTTGCTACCTTTGGGTGTGTAGAGATAGTTCGGAGATTTTTCACCTAAAATTCTCTCCACCCCCTCAGTGTAGATGCCGCGATACCCCAGAGCCTCAACAGTTTTGGCTATGGTGTTGTTGTATAACAGTTCTGTGTTCTCAAAAATTATCGGCGTATAGCCCGTGAGATCTTTTATGGTTTGTTTATGCATTTGAACTTGAGCTATAAATTCATCCTTACGGGGATAGAGACTAGCGATCGAGTGATAGTATGTCTGATTCAAAAATTCAACGCATCCCGATTTGGCAAGCTGACGAAAAGTTTCCAACAAGTCCTTATCAAACTTTTCACATTGCTCAAGAAAAACCCCTGAAACACTAAACGAGAATTTTGCTTGTTTGCGACTGCGTTTATGCTCATCAATGACGTTTAGAATTATCTGATTTGATGGAAAATAACATTTTCTTGTCGCCCGCTTAAAGATCTCTCGATCAACCTCATTGTCGAAGTAGTAGTCGAAAAGTTCCTCTTTGGCTTGCCGCCGAAACATTTTCCCCTCCCAAAACAAATTGCGACGAAGCCGATGGGGTTGATGAACTTCAAAAACAAACACAACATCAGTCATAGCCGTACCTCTAAACAGAATCAAATAAGGCGAATACAGTTATTTAACCAATCGTATCACATTGTATCGTAGATTGAACGTACTTTTATACCCTAAATTAAAAAAAAGCTTCAAGCCCATGATATATTCCTCTAAGCGAAATAGATATGTTTAATCAATTCTGATTATGTTACTTGTAGCGTTTTTAGTTTGGCCCCGTAATGATCAGCTATAAATTCAAAAACATTATCACACTCGCCTGATAATCGGGAGTACAACAAGCGGCTCGTTTAGTATAGTATATGGATAACATTAGTAAGATGGGTTAGTCTGTTGTTTGTTTACTGAAAACGGGCGATTTGTCTCCAACGGTTGTTGCTGTTTTTGCAATAAATTTATTGGTTTGGAAAACTCCATACCACATGTGATTGTATGTCTTCGGATAATGAAGATTTTCCTGAATGGTTCAAGAAACGTCAGCGTCCAGCTAAAGACCCTTTCTTTGGTGAGATAGACGATATGTTCAAGGAGATGGAACGGATGATGGATGAGCGGTTCAATGATTTCACCAAAAAAGTGCCCAAAGAATATGTGAAGGAACGCCAGCTTCCCGATGGTCGCACCGTTAAAGAGCTTGGGCCTTTTGTGTATGGTTACAGCGTAAAAATCGGTTCCGATGGCAAACCCGAAATCCAGCAGTTCGGCAACGTCAAAAAGGGACTCAAAGGTCCATTGCAGGTAAAAGAGGAACGTGAGCCGCTGGTGGACATCATGGAAACACCAACTGAAGTTCGTGTGGTCGCAGAACTACCCGGGGTGGAGAAAACTGATATAAAACTCCATGGCACCGAAGACTCCATCGATATCTCGGTGGACACCTCCCAGTATAAGTACTACAAAGAAGTCCAACTGCCCGCAAAAGTTCACGTGAAAGAGGCAAATTCCACCTACAAAAACGGTGTGCTAGAAATTGTGTTACCTAAAGCAGAGCAATCCAAATCAAAAGGCGAACCCATCAACATAGGCTAAAACCTAAATTTCAGTCTCCATTCTAGTAAGCTGTGTAGCGATGAATAATTCCGAAATCGATACTCTAAATGACGTTTGCAAAAAAGCCAAAGCAACAGGTATACTATCAGGTGATAATCTAAACGTTCTCTACGAATTGTTTGGGCATCGCTTCAGCAAAGCTCTCGATGCTCTACGGGAAGGCAGAGTCAAAAAATACATTTTTAAACCCTCCAGCCGAGTGGTTTGGATTGTGGTGGGTCGAGAACGTGACTACCTCATAATGCCTGAAGCGGCGTTCTGCACCTGCGATGATTTCTACTTTCGAGTGCTAGACCGACAAGTGCATATGTGTTATCATCTTCTGACACAGAAACTTGCGCAGAATCTAGGCTGGTTTGCAACCTTTGAGGAAACTGACGACTGTTATGGCATGTTAATGAACGAGTGGAAAAAAGCTACTCCTTAAATATGTAAAGTAACAAGAGTAAGGGTAAACATATAGAGGAACCTCGATGGATATAGGCACATACTTCATGACCCTTCAATACATCCTGATGGGCTCAATCTTCATCTCACTTGCCCTAATCTTCCTGTACGCCTACTATGGCAAAGACGAAGAGGCAACAACCGAATAGTCCCTTCCAATTCAATCGTCCGTCCATCTGTTTAAACGCAGAAACAGACGCTGATTACTGAGAAGTCTACTTATTCAATCAATCATACGCTAAACCTCAAGACCCTGAAAAAAATACCCTGCACCATACCTAAACCGCAACTTAAAAAACACTTATACAAACAAAGATCTACCGCCAAAAACCATCTGGATCTCGCAACGCCCATAGAGGTACGATAACGCAAAAATTAAAAGCGGCAAACTCTTTATCGTGTCGGCGTAAAATGACCACCCAAGACCTCATCGCTGAGATTCAAGCCAAAAACTCACAGATAAGCCAAAATCAAATCTTGGAGCAACTTGAGGCTGAGCGAACCAAAACAGACGGGCTATTGGGTGACGAAACCCTTCTACGGCTGATTGCAGCCAAACTCGGGGTACAGGTATCACAAACTACATTCCAACTAAACAACATCATCTCCTCCGGATGCCTGTTCGCAGGATTGTACGATGTCAATGTGGCTGGTCGACTAATTGCAGTTTTCCCCGTTAAAAATTTTAGTGGCGAAGAAAAATCCGGAAAATTAGCCACACTTATGATAGGTGACAACGATGGTTTGTTGCGTGTGGTGCTCTGGAATGAGAAAGCCGAACTGGTAGAAAAGGGTGAACTTAAAGCCGGACAAATAGTTAAACTGTCACACGGTTATACCCGAGACGATCGCTATGGCAAAACTGAGTTACATCTGGGCACAAAAGGCATAATCGAACTTGAGTCCTCAGAAAAAAACTCTGTATGCCCATCTCTTAACCAGTTTACAACAAGAATCAGTAGCTTAAACTCCAATTCAGGTACTGTGCACATAGCTGGGGTGGTCAAGGCGGTTTTTGGCAAAACTGGATTTACTCGAAACAACGACAACGACGGTGTAGTCATGCGATTTGCATTGAGAGACGATTCCGGTGAGACGACAGTGGTTGTCTGGAACGAAAAAGTAATAGAACTCGAAAAACTCTTTCGTGAAAGTGTGCATCTTTTGTTGGTTAATGCTCGTGTGAAGGAGGCAAAGGCTGGTACAGTTGAGGTGCATGTGGACTCAAACACCTATATTTCTGTTCAGTAACTATGCGGCTTAGTTTTTCAATTTGGGCAAACTTAAAGTTAACGTTAACACTGCATATGGCCTGTATGGTACAGAGGAAGAGGCGCAGAATCAACGGTGACCTATCTAATTTTATACTGTTGATTCTCTACAAGGATGGCCCTCAAACCATAGAGCAACTTAAAGAAAAAACTGCCTTACAGACCATCAATTTTAACACCCGCATCCAGAAAAGGCGCCGCATAAGAGGCGACAAACAGTTGAGTGCAGTGACGGCATGTAAGGATTTGGTCTGTAGAGACTGGATAAGGCTTGGTGCCCAAGCAAAGTACGAGTTGACTGATATAGGCCAGGTGGAAGCGGAACAAACCACTAAAACACTTGAGAAGAGTGCCCACAAACTCGAAACTCAACTCCTTAGTCCTTCTGCCGCCGCAAGAAATACCACTGTGAGTTATGTCCCTGTGGCCATTCTCAAGATGGCGGCTGGTTTGATTAGTGGTAGCGTCGGTTTAATCGCAGACGGCGCAGACACAATAGTTGATACAGCGGCTTCAGCGATTGTTTGGGCAGGCATAAAATTCAAAAAAGAAGTCATAGGAACTTTAACTATCATCAGTTTAATGTTTCTCACAGTTGCACTCCTGTTTTACAACTCGATTTCTTCTATCCTCGCTAATTTAGCCGGTACCTTTCTGCCTATGACCATGCCATATGTCGTTATCGCAGTTGAACTAATAGTTCTGCTTTCCATGTTTATACTCTCCTTCTACCAACGGGTTGTGGGCAAAAGGAGCCAAAATTTTGCATTAATCTCCCAATCAATCGACTCAAAAAACGCCATTTACTCCGCTGTTGCAGTAATAGTCGGGGCTGTCTTCTCCCTTTTTGGCATATACTGGGTTGATGCAATCGTTGGAGCCATCATTGCTGTTCGCATAAGCATTGACGGTGCCGGTTTAATTCGTGAAACTGTCCGAAGTCTGCAAGGCTCCGCGCCAGAGTTCTCTAAGTTCAAACTTCCCTTCGAAAAACAGATTACCCAACGTCGCACCAACATCTTCCAACACTGGATAATGCACACCATACATAACGACAAGTTGCGTACTAAGAGTGAGATTGTGGCTTCATTGGAAAAGACTTTTCGACCCAACTACATACCCGCTGTGTTCACCGAATTCATGGCTGGTATAGACGTAAATTTTGAGGCAAATTTTGTTGAACTCATAGCGCCTCTGCTCAATGAGGGTTACTTGACAGAGAAAACAGGCCGCTATAAACTCACTGGCAGAGGAAAACAATACATCAAAAATACAGCGACATATTAAAATGCGAACAGGGCGACTTGTAAACAGACAAAAAAATAAAAAAGGTTAATGTTTAAATTTTTGCAATAATAGCATCAGTTATTTCTGTGCCTTTGGCTTCTCCGCCTAAATCGTGGGTTCTAACTTTGCCTTCTTTGAGCACAGCTATGATGGCTTCCTCGATTTTTTTAGCTGCGGCGCTCTCACCTAGCCAATCTAGCATCATCGCTCCGGCCATGATGGTGGCTATGGGATTTACCCGGTTCATGCCTGTGTATTTGGGTGCTGAGCCATGGACCGGTTCGAACATGCCATAGGTTACACCGATGTTTGCTCCTGCGGCTAGTCCTAGGCTACCGGTGACTTGTGCTGCCTCATCAGATAAGATATCACCAAAGAGGTTAGTGGTGACCATAACATCATATTTTTCAGGTTGTTTGATTAGTTGCATGGTGGCAGCATCGATATGGAGGTCATCGACTTCAACTTCAGGATAGTTTTTCTGTGCTTCTTTGACTGCATCTTTAAAGATGCCGTCGGTTATGCGCAAAATGTTGCCTTTGTGTATGTAGGTCAGATGCTTGCGACGTTGCATAGCCAGTTTGAAGGCGAAATCTGCCACTTTAAAGGATGCTTCTTTTGTGATAATTCGAAGCGCTATGCCTACACCTGGTGCCAAGAGCGATTCTACACCTGAGTAGAGACCTTCGGTGTTTTCTCTGACGACAACAAGATCGATGTTGGGTTTGAGCGATTCAACATTTGGAAAAGTACGGCATGGACGCACATTTGCGTACAACCCAAACATCCGTCGAAGTGTAACTGCGACGCTGACGGGTGCGCCTGCTTCTTCGGGAGTAGTCATGGGTCCTTTTAGGCATGCGTTGCTCTGCTTGATGAGCTCTATGGTTTCTTTGGGTAGATTTGTGCCGTGTTCGGGGATACAGTGAGCTCCTGCTTCGCCGTAGAGTATGTTTAGTTTAAAACCTGATTTTTTCTCAACTGCTTCCAATACTCTAATGGTGGCTTCGGTGACTTCAGGTCCGATGCCATCACCTTTGAGTGCAACTATGCTGTAGGATTTAGTCATGATTTATCTTCCTCTAGTTTTTAGAAACACTGTTTCTGCTTATGTGTGTTTTCCTGTCCGATTTTCTATTTTTATACTGTTTACATAGAGAACTGCCTTTCTGTAGCACTCCTGCAGAAAATACTAACTTAACACAACCGATTGTTCAGACTTGATAGTTGCCAATATTTAAATTCAAGAAATGTTTTGGGCCTTAACAAAAAATCTACGCTTTAGAAACAATCATACGCACAACAGATGGGTTTACAATGGGTAGCTGATATGAGACTAAGTTGTATACTTGTATGTATCTGTATTAAGGGTTGGGTAGAATCAACTCTTCACTGGGCGGTTAGATTTTGTAGCTCAGGAGTCTTTGACGTTTATGCTCTCGTTGCTTATTTTCATCTTTTTCTTTGTAGGTATGGCGTAGCATGATTGCGTTGGTTTTCACTCGGTCCCATCGTTTTTCTGCGTTTTTCTTTTCCTGTAGTTTAACAACGTCAGATAATTTGCTAAATTTTTCAACTGTACCATTTTCGCGAGTGCGCTCGATTTTGATGCAGTTATCTACCATACAGATGGTGACGCAGGCGCCACAGTACACACAAAGATCCTCGATTATACCGATTTCACCTGTGCCCCAGTAGAGTGCATTAGTTGGGCAGACTTTGATACAAAGCTTGCATTGCCCCCCCACACAGGTAAATTTATTGATGCTGATTTTACCCTCTTTGAAGAGTTCTTTGACGCCTGTGGGTTCTATGAGTTCTTTACGACGTTTTTGTCGTTCTTCTCCTTCGTTTACTGCTTCCTCTTCATTCATCAAGTCGAATATAGACGGAACTTTTGTGGGTGTCGGCATCTATGTTCACGATTAACAAGATTGATCAAAATAGTTTTCTAAACTATAATTACTTATCTGGCTATACTACATGATTCTATGTATCGTTGAGGTTATCGGCATCTGGATAACGCTAAAACCTAATACGGCAGACACCCATAATGCTATGTAGCAGGCTGACAAACGTGACTAACCTCAAATATGGCGTCTTTCTGCCTTTCTATGCACTCCAAACCCAAACCTCAACCCAATACTTCAGTCAGCTTAAAACCATAGTTTTAGAATGCGAACGCCTCGGTTACGACTCGGTATGGCTCGATGACCATCTCATGTACGCCAATACGCCGATTCTTGAATGCTGGACCACGCTGTCCGCGCTTGCCGCAATCACCAGCAGAATCCGTCTCGGCATAATGGTAAGTTGCAATGCACACCGTAACCCCGCATTACTGGCCAAAGCCGCGGCAACTCTCGATGTTATCTCCGATGGCCGATTGGAATTTGGTATCGGCGCAGGTGTACAAGAGACTGAGCATAAGGCATATGGCTTTAGCTTCCCTTTACCCAAAGTGAGAATAGCTCATCTGGCAGAGGCTATAGAAGTTACCCAACGGCTCTGGATATGCCCAAAAGCCAATTACCAAGGAAAATACTACACCTTAAAAGATGCCCAATGCGAGCCCAAACCCAAACAGAAACCCCATCCACCCATCACTGTGGGTGGTAGCGGAGAAAAACACACCCTAAAGGTCACCGCTAAATATGCTGACCGCTTCGACTGGGGCTTTCTTCCCTCCATAGAACTGTACAAACATAAATTATCTATTCTAAAACAAAACTGTGAACTCATCGGCAGAGATTTCCATCAAATAGAGCGATCTTGCTGGCCCAGTGGACAGATATTGATCGCGGCCAACCAACAGGAACTTGAGGAAAAAATCGCCAAATACAAATCTGCGAACACTACAATTGAAGAATTCAAACAATACACCTTAATGGGTACCGCTAAGGACTGTATGCAGAGTTTTCAGACATACATCGATTTAGGCGTGACCTACTTTATGTTATATTTTGCCGATTTACCCCATCTTGATGGTCTACGTCTGTTCAAAGACACCAGTGTTTGTTCTCCCACTTAGAGGTCGCCTCTTGCTATATGTCCCAGTTCATGCAGGATGATTTCTTCAAGACTGTGATAGGGATTTTGACGAACCAGTATAATATAATCGGTACAGTCAGTGCTATCTTCTTCGTCGTTAAAAACACAGGCATCAGTACTCTCGATAGGAAGTACTCTGCCCCACTCTCTGATTTCCCCCAGATCATCCTCTAAACAACGTCGATGTTGCAGAACATGATTAAAATCCCCATCGCTTAACTGGAACATCTTGATCTTTGGAAACGGATTATCGCTGAGTTTTTTCCATGCTTCAATGAGTTGTTGCTTTGGGATGCATTCCGCATGTATTTCTAAACCTTCAACCTCAATCATAAAAACACCTGCTAATCTGCAAAAACTAAAAACCGCGCCTCAGGGCTCAGTTACTTACTAACCTCTACGAAGCAGACGCTAAAAAGCCTTTGCAACAGGGGCAAGACAACCACAACTGGCTCTACATCCATTTCCCGTGTAGGTCAGTTGTCTGCATCGCAAAGCAAAAGCGAACACGTGTTGTTTTGTGTGTTTGGGGTTCATTGTTATGTTTCCAAGAGGAATTTTTATATAAACATTTGTTATCTACACAAATATGGCTCCCAAAAAACAGAAACCTAAGAGACGCTTAACGCCAGCACAGCAGAAACAAAAATCTAACCGCATGACATGGATTGCAATAGCCGCAATAGTGGCAGTTGTTGTGATTTTTGGAGCTCTAGCTGCGTCAGGGATACTGGGTAACCGTTCAGACACAGTAGATTTAGGTCCCACGCCAGACCCGATAGAGCCGACTAAAGTCGTGCTGGAAACCACTGCAGGCAACATAACCATCGACCTTAGAGTAGACAAACCCATTACCTCAACTAACTTTATAGACCTCGTCAATGCAGGCGAATACGACAACACCTCATTCTACAGGACAGTAGCTGGCTTTGTGATTCAAGGTGGAAAGGGTATAATGGGTGGAGATCTTCCAGAAATAAGGGACGAAATCGGTACTAATAACCGTAACACCAAATACACCATAGCTATGGCAAACCATGGTGTGAATTCGGCATCAAGTGAATTCTTCATAAACTTGGTAGACAATGGGCAACGAACCAGTGGCTTTGACTCAAAATATACAGTGTTTGGTACTGTAATTGACGGTCAAGATGTGGTTGACATGATAGCTAACGCACCTGTAACTTCAGACCCTTCCATCATGAGCGGTGAAGAGAGTATTCCAATTGATCCTGTAGTAATCCTGCGTGCTACCGTTTTACCGTAGTGGCAGGTAACCGCCTTTTCTTTATTTGACCCCATTTTGATCATCCGATAAGTCGTTTTGCAATAGGCATAATAGCCATTGTTCCCTTGAGTTGTTTTGGTACTTATGACCGATCAAAAAATAAGCTCCTCTATATCTGATGAGTATGTAAACGGTGTAAACGTCCTTCTCAATACCAATATGGGCGACATAACGATTCAGCTACGAAACGACATGCCAATAACCACCGGTAATTTCAAAAATCTCGTATTAACCGGAACTTTTAATGGAACTATATTTCACCGGGTTATCGCCGGTTTTATGATTCAAGGTGGTGATCCCACAGGAACCGGATATGGCGACCCTTCCATCCCTGAAATTAAAGATGAATTCACCCGCAAAAACCGCAATATCCGTGGTACAATCGCTATGGCAAACGCCGGTCCAGACACAGGAAGTAGTCAATTCTTTATCAACATAGAAAATAATAGCTACCTAGATGACAAGCATCCCCAATTCGGCAAAGTCATAGCTGGTATGGATGTCGTGGATAAAATCGCCCAAGCAAAAACAGATCGGAACGACAAACCGCTCAAAGAAATCATTATAGTAACAGCAACAATCATGCCGTAGAACAAAAAATTAAAGGATAATAATTTATTTTTTTTCTTCTTTTGGTTTGGATCCAATTTCGACAACTTGAATGCTTATCTGATATTTTTTGCCGCCGGCCACCATTTTGCCTGTTCCATAATATCCTCGACTTCCGGTTTTGAAATCTTTTTTGTCTATGATAAAATTTTGTTTATCACCGTTTAACTGAATTGTTGCCATGTTTGCTTGTTCACTCATTCTGAGTCACCTATGTCTTGAGTATCCTCGTTGTGGCTTTTCACCTTTTCGCTCCATCTTTTCATCTGACCCCCGAGATGGTTCTCTGATGGTTTCCAATTGGTTCCAAATAAACTAACCGTCAACAAAAATTTTCTACAATAAACCCTAAAAGCCCAGACATATCATACACATGTCGATGAAAACTCCAGTTGACTACCTTCTCTTGTTGTCTATAGAAGGCATTTTGGGGTGCAAAAAACTTAACAGCCGCCCAAACAAATAGTTCTCACTACATCTTGAAGGTCATTATGTTGAGAAGCGATGAAATCAAAAAGGGAAACCAAAAAGCACCCCACCGTGCCCTACTTAAATCCTTGGGTTTAACAGACGATGACATGACAAAACCATTCATCGGAATAGCCAATAGCTACACAAGCATTGTTCCTGGACATATTCACCTTCGCACCTTAGGTGAAGCCGTAAAAGAGGGCATCCTCTCAGCTGGTGGACAACCATTCGAATTCAATACTATTGCAGTCTGTGATGGTATTGCTATGGGGCATGAAGGTATGCGTTACTCGCTTCCATCACGAGAAATCATCGCAGACTCGCTGGAAATTATGCTCCAAGCCCACCGCCTAGACGGACTTGTTATGATTTCTAACTGTGACAAAGTCACCCCCGGTATGCTCATGGCAGCCGCGCGCATAGACATCCCCTCCATCATGGTTACAGGCGGGCCAATGGCGGCTGGTAGATTGAATGGCAGAAAAGTCAGCTACAGTTCGGTACCAGAAGCATTGGGGCAAGTTACCGCAGGCAAAATGACTGAACAAGAGCTCACTCGGCTAGAAAATTCTGCGTGCCCCGGGTGTGGCAGTTGTAGTGGCATGTTCACCGCCAACACTATGGCATGTATGGCTGAAGCTCTGGGGATGTCGCTACCCTACTGCGGCACCTCACTGGCGACAACCGCCTTTAAACTACGTTTAGCCAAACAATCAGGCCACCAAATAGTTACCCTTATCAAAAACGACATCAAACCCTCCGAAATTTTAACTAAAGCCGCCTTTGAAAACGCCATTTCTGTAGATATGGCCTTGGGCGGATCAACCAATACCACTCTACACTTGCCAGCTATAGCTAAAGAAGCCGGTTTAACCTTGCCGCTGTCAGTGTTTGATGAAATCGGTCGAAAAGTACCCCATCTCTGCAGTATGATCCCCAGTGGTATCTATGCATTAGAAGATTTAGATGCCGCAGGCGGCGTCCCAGCAGTCATGAACGAGCTCAAAGGCCTGCTCCACTTAGGGCTACCAACGGTCAGTGGCAGAACAATCGGTGAAAACATCCAAGACGCAGAAGTACTTGACCCTCTAGTCATTCGACCGCTCTCAGATCCAGTGCACAAAGAAGGCGGCATAGCCATCTTAACCGGTAACCTCGCACCCAGAGGAGCAGTCATCAAAACAGCAGGCGTTGCGCCTCAAATGCAAAAACACACAGGACCAGCAAAAATCTATGAATCCGAAAAACAAGCCATAACCGCTATCTGTGCCAACCAAGTGGTTCCTGGAGATGTTGTAATCATCAGATATGAAGGACCAAGAGGCGGACCCGGTATGCCCGAAATGCTCATTCCAACCGCAACCATAGCTGGCATGGGACTCGCTGAATCAGTCGCACTTATCACAGACGGACGATTTAGCGGCGCGACCAGAGGGGGTAGCATCGGACACGTAACACCCGAAGCCTTCGAAGGCGGACCCATTGCAGTTATCCAAAATGGCGATACCATAACCATCGACATACCCAACCGTACCCTAAACGTCGAACTTACAGACAAAGAACTTCAAACGCGTTTAACCGCTTGGAAACCCCGGCCGCCAAAAATCACTAAGGGCATCCTCTCAAGGTACAAGCCCAACCCATCTGAATAAGCCTTTGCTGGTACACAAATATTCTTTAATATATTATTTATTTGTCCAATACCTGTGGTCCTGATGGTTTTATGTTTATATATATGTTAAGTCGCCAGAAGGTTCAATTTTGGTTTCCGGCTCCTGTGGTTTCTTTTTTATTATGGGTAAGATGAATTCTAAAACTACAATCCCAAGAATAAGCGCAATAATCACTGGTAGACTCCATGGATTACTTCGCAGAAACAGTGTAATGTGTCCAAACCATGGAATACGCATAACTACTCTGCCAATTACTTGATCCTCAGATACTCCCTCACCTGTACGCCATATACAGTTAGAATCATACTCCTCTTTTGATACCGGGTTTGGCCATTTCATGGTTGGGTTCCCGTCCCCTTTGGTTTGGAAGTAAAGTTTGCCGTCAACTTCATAGCTTTCGACTACCCTGTGAACAATGGGTGTAGATGTGGGGTTAGTCGGGTTTTGGTACACAATGACGTCGCTGTTAGGATAATTGGCATTTATGTCTTTGCCATCCACCCCTTGAATGATGATTATATCGCCAACATGCAGGGTAGACTCAAAGACATGGTTCCAACCGTCGCAGGAACCACCATAGGTTACACACATACTGCCGCTTTCAACCACCCGCACCGGGACATCAACGTTTAGGGCAAAACACATCCCAAAATAGAAGATGCCGACTATAAGAAAGACTATACCAATAACTACTGCAGACTTTATGTAATCGTTGCGGGCAATTTTTTGGGTAATACTCATACTATCTTCAACTACGATTCATAGACCAACACAGCCAATCCTAATAAACACAATCATTCACACATTACACCTAACAAACTAATCTACTGATTGCGTCCTGTTTGATTTGATTTAACTTGACAGCACAACTCTTAACCACATAGCAAATCTCCTTAAGCCAACAATCAAAGACGGTAAAACCATACATAATGCCACTAAAATTAACACTCCAAAATGAAGCACCACCAATAGATTGCGCTCCATGGCCTCAGAAAACACATTAAGACCATAGTAAGTGACGCTATCCACACCAAAAGATACAAACCCCCACCAATAATTTAAAAACAACACACTCTCAATCAGAGAAGCAAATAACATAACCAATCCAATAGCGCCAAGCACCATCACGATTAGACGATCCTTTTTGTGGTCCATGTAAGCAATTAACCTGCCACTTTTGTCTATTAACGATGCGGCAAGCAAACAAAAGAATGGCAATGCAGAATAATTGTACTTAAAAGCACTGATATAGGGCACTGTTAAGTGCAAACCTAACACTAAAAACATATCCAGCACCATGATTACCCCTATGGTTCCAAGACAAACAGCGTCCAATCGTAAAAATTCCCTCAGCCTCTTTCTGTAGACAACTGCAAATGCTAAAGAAAAAAACCCTCCAAGAAAAAGAAACCACCCCGCACTGTTGACAAAGATAATGGGCAAAAACGCAAGCACAGGTTCAGCCACAAGCTCAGGATGCGTAAAGTCGCTATTGAAGTAAACACCAAGGAAGTTCTGATTTGCAAAACCGCCAAACCAAACCGCCTGCAGAACCAACGAGGGTAAAACAAACAGCAAGGTATTCTTGACATCAAGTTTAAAGTCCGTTTCTTTTCGATGCAGATATATTATCAACAGCATGGGTATGAGCATGAAAACTGCATAGAGCTTTGTTAGAAGTGCTGTTGCAAAAACGATCCCTGCCCCAAACACAAGCTTTTGAGAATTACGCTTAACCGCTAGGATACCCATGATTAAAAAGAGTAACCCCAAAAAGAGGTATTGATTGTCTATCAGAAAGATCCGCGTCAGGTAGGTATGCCAGGGAACCATACCAAAGAGTGCTGCTGCGACAAGCCCTGTTCTTCTACCATACATCACGTTGCCAAGCACGTATAGAAGAAAGACACTGCCAAGCCCAAATGCTGTAGCCAGCCATACACCATTGAGATAGGATAAACTTGATGCTCCAAAAAACAGGGCCGCGATGTAAAAACCCAGAGGCGGCTGATTAATCATAAGACCTGTTGAGAGATAGGGAAAACCATGCGTGAGCACACTTGTGGCGGCTTCGTATTCCAATTGGGCATCCCAATTTGTATAGGTACCCATATATGACGTAATCAGCAGGCTACCCAGCAAGATTCCAATTATGGGATAATGAGCCGCCAAGGCCGCTTTGAGGTTTGCCATCACTGGATTCCCCTATAACATCTCTGATAGGCATTTTAAAATTATCCCCAACCACCGCCACCAGCTAAACCCTTCCCACGGCAAATTTAAGCAACCGCGCGCTGTTTTAGTCCGTATAGACAACAGGTAACAGTAAAATAGTCACATTTGCTTCTAGTTTTAGGAGTGTGTTTATTTGTCCGCGACTTTGAATCAAGAAGTTGAATGGAACTTTCGAATAACCGACAAAAGATTAATCATTGTTAAAATCAAAAGTGAGCATCCCCGAAAACTCGTCGTTTTGGATGTTGTAACCGGTTTGATTTTTCCAGTTGAAGTCCTCAATTCCATTAACTTGGCTGAACTTGAGATCAACCACGAATATCTCTTTAACTTCCAAGTTTATACTTCAAAAAACCTCGATGGTGTAGCAACAGATTTTATGAGTTTTTTTGAAACTCTAGATGTCGAACAACGCATGGAGGACTTTATCAAAGCATACTGGAATTACCCCGGTAAAATCTGTTTCCAGCTCACTGAAGTAGAAGAAGCCTAAAAAGTTTTATATCCCTGCTTTAGTCCGGTGTCAGCCAAGTACCATATTGACGAATTTATCGGGGTTAAACAGTTCTAAGTCTTTGTAGGTCTGTCCTACGCCTATGAAAAGAATTGGTTTTTGTGTCACATAGGTTACACTCAAAGCGGCTCCACCTTTTACATCCGCATCCACCTTTGTGAGGATGTTTGCGTCGATGCCTACAGCTTTGTTGAATTCTTCTGCCTGTAACACTGCATCATTACCAATAAGTGAGTCCACTGTGAAAACCGTTAAATCTGGTTGTACGACGCGTTTGATCTTAATGAGTTCATTCATAAGGTTCTGGTTATTTTGCATTCTACCGGCAGTGTCGATTAAAACCATATTGATTCCATGTGCTCTAGCATGATTGACTGTATCGTAAGCAATTGCTGCAGGGTCACCACCATAGGTACTCTTAATCACACGAATGCCCAGCCGTTTACCATGTTCCTCAAGTTGCTCGATCGAGCCTGCCCGATATGTGTCTGCACCCGCCAGCACTACTGAGTATCCCTTATCTTGGAAGAACCGAGCAACTTTGGCGATCGTGGTGGTTTTGCCTGTACCATTGATGCCCACAAACATAAGTGTTAGCGGCTCTTTTTTTCTGCGTTTCTCTTCTGCTTTTTGTAGCAAATCGATTCTTTGATTGGTTAGCATGACTTCTAAGAGAACTTGGCGGAGGTTTTCGTCGACGATTTTTTTACGGTCTTCCATCCGTTTAACCTGAACGCCATCAAGTCTCTCAACTAGATCATCGCAGATTTTATCTGCGACTGGAAAAGCTACATCGTTCTCTGCGAGGTTCATTTTAAAATCTGATATGATAGGGGTTAAACTTTCAGTTTTAAGCTCAGTCGTGGTTACTTTGCTTACTAAGCCTTTAAATCCGGACTTGAGCTTCTCAAACATTATTTTCCGCTCTAGTCTGGCATTATTTGGCGCTTGCAAGCATCGATTCAAGCCTGCTTCTGCCGGTGTTTATGCGTTCGGCAACTTGACTGAACTGTTGCTGAGCAGAATTCATGGCTTTCTCGAGTTCATCGAGGCGTTCTTTAAGAACCACTTTTGCATCAGATAGCGTTTTTTCGACAGAAACGCCTGAGCCTAAGCCTACAATGACTTTGTTGGGGTCTGCAAGTTTAACTTTCACATAAGAGCTACCGCCGATGGGAACCAGCATCTCAGCATTTTCCTGTTCTTTTTCCATGCTATCTAGGGTTTCGTTGGCATAGGTTAAATCAGCTATAGCTGTGTTAACCATACTTATGCGTTGCTGGAGCGCTTCTGCAGTCTGCTCTAAATAACGCATCTCCATGCTGAGTTTACGCAGTTCTTCTTCAGCTGGGGCTCTTTGACTCAATTTCTTATTCTCCAGTGACTAATTTCTTCAAGATCGGATTCTCGATATCTTCTGCAGAGATTTCTTTGGCACCAGTGATTTTTATATGCATACGTTTCACGCGGTGACGACTGCCTATTTCAGCATAAACTTTCTCAACGGCATGTTCACTTTTGTCAGCTAAGAGTTCTCTAACGAAAGGAGTCGAGAGCCTAGGCTTGTTGATTTCACCAGTTACTTTGAAGACCTTCATGTTCTTTTCTTCCTGCACAATTCCAATGCAATCCCAATAATAAACGTATTCACCTATATTCACCTAAAAAATGACGACTAACAGAACATATCTAAAAATTTTGTTGTTTTATGTGATCTGAGTGGATTTGCCTAACAGCACAGCTATGCTTTTCGTAATCAAAAGAAGCAAACCCCAACAAAAAATACTGCATCATAACATAGTTAAAAAAATCCATTTTTAAAACATTCAAAAACCTTTACTAAGTGATAAGCAACCATGACAAGGACATATGCAAATAGTCCGATAAGACGGTGGCACAATCAATTAAAAATCTCTTACCCCCGCCAAAGATATGGTGCATACCGTTTGTTATGCTGATAAGGGCTACAGCAAAAGTTATTGTTTGAAATCCTGAACTATCATGCCTTTTAGGACTTCGCTTTTGATTGTATGATAACCAATGCCCTCCATGATTCCCCTGACGAATTGCGCAAGATGATCGGTTGCCTCCTCAGTAAGCACTGTGGAGACGCATCTGATTCGTATGTCTTTATCTGAGCGTTTTATTTGAACCTCGCTTAAGTCCCATCGACTTGCCCAAAGAAACCTCTCTAATGCTCTAGTGGAGTCGCTAAATCTTTCCTTTAAGTATTTGCCATGCCACTTTCCGCTTTCAAACCACACTGCCCCTAGTTGCTCTTTACTTTCCCTGCAAGCAAGTTCAGTTAAGTATTCCAAGACCGCCAAAGGAACAAATGTGCCTCCCAGAATTCTTTGAGCCTGCATAACCTCAAAGAACTCGCCGGACTGCTCCAAATCATAACCCACTGCTGTAACCTTCACCGCTTGCGCCAGCGCTTCTTCAAGAAATTTGGTTACTGTTTCTCCTCGACTTTGGGATGCTTTAGCGGCTTCTTCAAGCAAGTCGGGATTAACGTAAACCAATTTTTTTTCTCTACGTTGAACCATATTCTGCCTCCTTCACACAACCTAAACGGATAACTCCCCGTGTAACCTCTTGAACTGTCGGTTTGTAACCTAGCCTCTGCATTGCACCCAATAGAAATGAAGTAAACAGAAACGTGTAGGCCTCTGTAAACCGGGGGCTGGTAACCCTAATCAAAACCTGATTATCCGTTTGCTCGAAATACAGTTCAGGGGCATTCCAAATAAAAGCCGACAAGTCACCTTTAAACATACTCAGCGAAGCCCTTGATTGGTCATTAGAAGTGTAACGGGAGGCGAACCAGACTCCAGCATCAAACCAGCTTTTTTGAGCCAAATGCTTATCTTTGCCGTAGGCTAAATCCGCCATGTCATACCAAACATTCTCTAATCCAAGCATAAAACCTGCTTGCCGAGCTGTCTCTAGTTGTCTGTGTTCGCTCGCCATTTTTTTTAAGCTTAAATTTATGCCATTAGACTCTATTTCTAACTGGAAAATCTCGTTAACCAGCTCAAACACGCTGTAACCATTAGCTTTAGCAATTTCGCTTAAACGGTTTAGTAGGTCTTCTCTGGCAACAAAAGTTTTCCGTTTTATAACGTTAGTTTGTTTGATCATAAGACATGCATTGGACCACGGGCGATTTGCTAAAGTTTAACGCCCAAAATGTCCGTGCATAGCACCAAACAAGTTAGGGTTAAGTCAAAGATAAATGTTTCTAAAAGGTAGGCTTTTCGTTGCAAAGATTGTTAACAAAACTTACTTTTTGCAAGACGTAATTAGTAGCCCTCTTGGAGCTTGAGCGGGTATGGCGGGTTTTAGCCTGTTTGGGTGTGTTGTGATGTTTTTTGGATTTAAAACTGTTTATTAGTATAGTTCTGATTATGCTATCAAAATACTGATAACCCTGTTATACTTGAGAAGGCCTCAATGGACACAAAAATAATCCCCCGAAGCCCTGCTATAATTGCTGTAACCACAATTTTTACTGCAATCATATTCATAATAATTTCACAAATCCCACCCATACCTATTCCTGCCACATCAGGATACTTTAACTTAGGTGAAACTGCCCTCTATGTTGCGGCTCTGCTTTTCGGTCCCTTTGTTGGTGCATTTGCTGGAGGAATGGGCGCTGCTCTCTCAGATGTTTATTTGGGGTTTGCACACTTTGCTCCAGGAACATTGGTAATAAAAGGCGCCGAAGGTGCAGTCGTTGGATTATTAAACATCAAACTGAAAACCTACATCCAAAACACAACTTTGTGTGCCGTCACTTCAGTGGTGATGGGTGGGTCAGTGATGGTTTTAGGCTATTTTATGTATGAAAATCTGCTTGCAATTCTCATTCCGGGGTTAGAAATCTATGCACTCGCCGAAATACCGATAAATATTGCCCAGATGTTGGTAGGTTTGCTGATTGCAGTTCCAGTCATGCATGCCGTTCAACGGGTTTTCCCACAACTTAAAAACTACCTTTAACAGAGATATACCCATGAAACTTCAACCTGGAAAAATCCCTCACGACATCCTAAAGAACGTGGTTTTTAAAAACCTAGGTGCCAAAAGATGTGACGTAAAACTGGGACCCGCCATAGGTGTTGATGGGGCAGTGTTGGATATGGGTGCCCAAGACGCCATTGTATCGGCTGATCCTATTACAGGTGCAGTGGAACGCATTGGCTGGGAAGCCATCAACGTCAATGCCAATGATATCGCAACCTTTGGTGTTGAACCCGCATTTTTCTTTAGCTGTATCTTGCTCCCACCAAACACTGACAGCAAAATCATCGAAAGCATCAGCACACAGATGCACCACGCCGCAGAAGAACTAGGTATAGCCATCGTTGGGGGTCACTGCGAAGTTACCCAAGGACTAACAAATCCCATCGTTGTGGGCTATATCATGGGCCTAACCGAGAAAGGCAAATACGTGACAGCCGCAGGAGCAAAAGCAGGCGACAAACTCATCCTGACCAAAAGTGCCGGTATCGAGGGCACAGCTATCCTCGCCACAGACCGTGAACAACAACTCCAAAAAGTCCTCAGCCAATCTCTGCTCGATAACGCCAAACGCTTCTACAAGCAAATCAGCATTGTCAAAGATGCCCTAACTGCATACCGCACAGGCGGCGTTCATGCGATGCATGATCCAACAGAAGGCGGCATCCTAAATGGTGTACATGAAATGGCAGATGCCGCTGGTTTAGGTGTACAAATTTTTGAAGAAAAAATAACCATTGAACCCGAAACCGCAAAAATTTGCCGTTACTACGAAATCAACCCTCTCATGCTCATCAGCTCTGGTGCTTTGCTTATCGCAACAGAGTCTCAAACGGCGACAAAAATCATACAAAGCCTCGCAACCCAACATATCTCCGCTGGTATCATCGGCGAATTTCTGCCAAACCCCAATAAGCGTCTCCTCATAAAAAGTGATGATTCCGCAGAAGAACTGCCCCGGCCCATATCAGACCACCTCTGGATAGCACTGTCACGCTAAATATCCCAAAAATATTGGTTAAGTATTGAATTAGTTTTTTACTGATTTTATTAACTGTTATATCGGCAACGTTTGTGTTTTAAATTCTGATTTGATCATGTGGTGTATACGTTTTGGGTTTGGTTCTCTTTATACTACTCTATAACCTTCGTCTGTAATTGTTTTCTTAAGTTCGGTCAGAGAAATTAAATCGGAATTAAAGTTTAAGCTTATAGTTTTTGTTGCCAAATCGACTTTGACATTAATCACACCCTCCAATTTCGATAGGGCTGATGTAACCGTATGAACACAATGTTTACACGACATTCCTTCAACGGTTAGTTTAATTGTTTCCATCATAGCCTTGTTCCTTTCAACCTAAGTGCATTTGCTACTACCGATACCGATGATAAACTCATAGCGGCCGCCGCAAAAACTGGAGTCAACAGCGGACCACCAAATATATACAATATCCCTGCGGCAACGGGTATTCCTACAATATTATACCCAAACGCCCAAAATAAATTTTGCTTGATGTTGCGAATAGTAGCGTGACTTAGATTTATTGCCATAGGTACTGCCATTAAATCACTTTTCATTAGGACAATAGTTGCACTTTCAATAGCAACATCGGTGCCGCTTCCGATGGCAATCCCAATATCCGCTTGTGCAAGCGCAGGTGCATCGTTAATACCATCACCAACCATAGCGACTTTACGGCCCTCATTTTGCAGTTTCTTAACTTCATTTGCCTTATCTCGCGGCATCACTTCTGCAAACACCCGTTCAATGCCTACTTGTTTTGCAATGGCCTCTGCAGTTTCTCTATTATCGCCCGTAATCATTACGGTTTCAATGCCCCTGTCTCTTAGTTTTTTTAGAGCTGTGTAACTGCTTGTTTTTGGCTTATCAGAAATGACAACACGCCCAACATATTCGCCGTCAACTAAAACAACAATACCGCGTCCAATCTCAATTTTCTTACCGTCAATTATGCCCTCAACGCCCTGCCCAACTACTGCCTTAAAATCCTTGACTTCCAAATACTCACCTTTATAATAATTACAAATTGCCCTTGCGATAGGATGTTCGGAATATCTCTCTAATGATGCCGCAAGCTGTAACACATCTCCCTCAACCGTTATCACTTCTGGTTTGCCTTCAGTTATTGTGCCGGTCTTATCAAATACAATGGTATCGATTTTGTGCAAAGCCTCAAGTGCTTCCCCATTTTTAATCAAGATACCGTTTTCTGCCCCCTTTCCTGTACCAACCATAATTGCTGTTGGCGTAGCAAGTCCCAAGGCACAGGGACAGGCAATAACCAGCACTGAGATCAATATAGTCAACGCAAACTCTACATCGCCTGTTACAGCAAACCATGCAAGTCCACTAAATGTTGCAATACCCAACACAACCGGTACAAAGTAGCTGCTCACAATATCTGCTAGTTGTGCAATAGGGGCTTTAGAGTTCTGTGCATCCTCAACTAACTTGATAATCTGTGCCAATGCGGTGTCTGCGCCGATTTTGTCTGCGCGAAATTGGATTGAACCTGTTGTGTTTATCGTTGCAGCAAATACGTTATCGCCCACTTTTTTATCAACAGGCATGCTCTCTCCAGTTAGTGCACTTTCATCAATAGTCGTGTTGCCTGATACAACTGTACCGTCAACAGGAATTTTGCCTCCTGGCTTAACGATAATTATATCGCCAATCTTTACATCTTCAAGGGGTATATTCCGTTCCTTGTCCTCTACAAGGATTGTTGCCGTTTTGGGCGCAAGTCCCATAAGATTTTTAATCGCCCCACTGGTGCGTCCCTTTGAAACCGCTTCAAGGGATTTCCCAAGTAAAACCAGCGTTATAATTACCCCTGCAGTTTCAAAGTATAGATGCTCTGCAAACGCAAAATGGCCTTGTATAATTTGATATATTGCATATAGACTATACAACACTGCTACCGATGTCCCAATAGCAATAAGGCTATCCATATTTGGGGCACGGTGCCATATCGCACGGAAGCCTACCACATAAAACCGGTACCCCATAATGATAATGGGAATAGTTAGCACAATTTGTATCAACGCAAAATTAAGCGGATAAGCCATAGGCTGAAGTATTTCCGGTAATGGTAAATGCAAACCAAACGGTAACATATGTCCCATAGCAACATATAACAAAGGCAGGACAAACACAGCCGATACGATAAACTTGATCCATAAAACTCTGACCGCTTTCTCTCTACGTAGTTTATCCTCATCAACGCTGTCGCTTTTAATTTCCGCCCAGCTATATCCGATTTTTTCAATCGTTTTTTTGATAGTGTCCAAATCTGTTTTTACTGGATCAAACTCGACCGTCATACGTTCGGTAGTTAAATTTACGCTACAGCTCTCTACGCCCTCTATTTTACCTACTGATCTTTCAACCCGCGCAGAGCACGCGGCACAGGTCATGCCTATTATTCTAAGCGTTATTTTTCTGATTGCTACTTCTCCAATTAATTATCAACAATTCATTAAGCATATAGTTTTCTAAACAAGGCTCCGGAAGTAAAGAGTTAAGTTGCAATATATTGTGTTATATTTTACACCTACGCATCGAATCAGTCTGATTACAGGCAGAATTGAGTTTATTTGCGGATTCCTTCTCGCCTTTTCTCACACTTGAAAGGCGACTATTTGAGACTGCTTATTTATATAACAAGTGGTATGCCTATTTATCGTCTATAGATTGGCAGGACTAAATGTGAACTTAAAGAATGCCTACTCGACAGGTAATGCCTGCTTTATTGTACTTTGCATAATGGGTGCGCTGGCAATTCTGAGTTCAACGATGTCTAAAACCCCTGTTCTTAACCCCTTTGCCGTTAGTTTGGGAACGCCCCCTGATCTGATCGGGATAATAGCGGCGGCCTCTACCATTCCGGGTATTCTAATTAGTCTACCTGTTGCATCTCTCTCAGATTTTTTTGATAGAAAAAAAGTCCTCTTATTTGCCGCGTTCATTTTCGCCTCCGCCCCCTTTCTCTATCTCTTCGTGACAAGCTGGTGGCAACTAGCATTTGTGCGTTTTTATCATGGATTTGCAACTGCCATTTTTATTCCCGTCGCAGAAGCCACATTAGCCGAACGTTTTCCCACTAAGAGGGGTGAACGCATATCAGTCTTTAATTCAGTAACCTCTATAGGTCGAGGCGTTGCTCCCTTCCTAGGTGGGGCTATCCTTTTTGTTACCAACTATGGCTTTCATACTCTATACTTAGCAGTCGCAATAGTAGGTGTTACTTCCTTTGTAATGGCTTTGCTCTTGTTATCGGAAAACAAAGCCTCTAATTCTCCGCCAATGAAGGCCAAGATTGCAACAGGGACAGTGCTAAAATGCTGGCTGGAGGTTGCCCGCAACAGAGGTGCATTGATTGTTAGTTTTGTTCAGGCGTGTCAGTACTATGTTTATGGCGTTATGGAGTTTTATCTTGTTCAATACATGATAGAGGTAGCAAACCTCAACGCATTAGCAGTATCAGTGATTATCGGCATGCAAGTTATCTCTATGATTGTCTCTAGACCGTTGCTTGGCCGATTTTCTGATAAATATGGCAGACGCCTGCCAATCGTTTTAGGTTGCATAGTAAGTGGGGTTCTTCTTTTTGTTGTTCCGTTTACAACCCATTTTGCACTGTTGCTGGTTATCTCCATAGGATATGGCGTGGGTTTTGCCTTGGTTGTTTCATCAACTTCACCTCTAATGTGCGAACTAACACCCCCCAAGCTAGTCGGAACTTCGATGGGCTTTTTGTGCACTATAATGGATATAGGGCAAGCTCTTGGCCCAATAATAAGCGGCGTAATACTAGCCACAACGTTTGCCTACACGGGGCTATTTTCATCTCTAACACTATTGCTTGTATCATCAGCTGTGGTCTTTTTATTTTCAGGTATAGGCAAAACGGTAGAACATAGCTAACGCTGCCTTGTTTCTATTTCTTGAAAATATGCTCAAAAAACCACACGTGAAGTTATAGTGCAAAAAAGTTTCGAAAGCCTACTACATCACTGTGGTCAGCCTCTATATTCCCATTTAGGCAAACTCTGGATGCTTTTTTTGTGTGCTCAGTATTTATAAGCTGATAAACCATTGTTTGCAGATGCTTGAGGAGGGTAGAGACAGATATTACCATCGAACTGTTCGACAGCAATCCTGACTATTCTAGAGGGTTCTCTGTCTTTGCCTAGGCTTATCAAATCCGAAGAAGATCCTTATCAAACACTTGTAGTTACCATTATTTCCCAGAATACTGCTGACACCAACACTGAACGCGCCTACAAAAACCTCTCCGAGCGGTTTCAAATTACACCAAAGGTGTTGGCTAACGCAGAAATCAGCCAAATTGAGACCTGCATACGGGTGGCTGGACTCTACCAAACTAAAGCTAAAACCATCAAAACGGTATCCCAAACCCTCCTTGAAAAGTTTGACGGGAACCTCAAATCAATTTTAGTGTTACCAACCCAAGAAGCTCGAAAGACACTTATGGATATGTCCGGTGTGGGACCAAAAACGGCAGATGTGGTGTTACTGTTTTCTGCTGGTAAGCCTACAATACCTGTGGACACACATGTTAATCGCGTTTCAAAGCGACTAGGCTTGGCACCTGCAAATAGCGGATATGAAGAGGTGCGGCTAAACTTGCAGAGGTTTTTTGAACCCAAAGATTACCGCTTAGCCCATTTGCTCTTTATTGCGCATGGCCGAAAAACCTGTAAAGCCCAAAAACCGCTCTGCACAACATGCCCCCTCAACGTTTACTGCCCATCAGCTAGGAGAGTCAACTAATGCAATTACCAGCAGAAGTCCAAGAATACTTTCCCTACAACAGTGCACGTCCCCACCAAGACGAATTCATAGCAACCGTTAACAAAGCCGTCAACGACCACAAAAGCGTACTCATCGAAGGTAGCAACGGCCTGGGAAAAACAATCTCAGCACTCTCCGCAGTGCTCCCCATTGCGATAAAAAAGGACCTCAAAATCCTCTATGTCGCAAGAACCCACCGCCAGCATGACCGAGTCATCGAAGAACTCCGGGCCGTCTACAAACAGCACCCAGTCACAGGCGTATCTATCCGAGGACGTAACGAAATGTGCCTAAACGCGTTCGCTTCTAAGGGTGCCTCTGATTCGCGCTCACTTATGGAGCTCTGCGAGATGCTCAAAGCCAAAGGCAGATGTACCTACCACACAAATGTACAAAGCCGCTCTTGGGAATACCTCCAGATGCAACAGGAAATCTCCCGCCGACCATACATGGGTTCTGAAATTCTACGCTCCTGCAAAAAGAAAGAACTCTGCGCATATGATCTAGTAAAGACCGCAATTCCTGACGCTCGGGTTATCGCATTGAGCTACCTCTATGTCTTTGACCCCCTGATTCGAACAGCCTTTCTTAAAAACCTAGAAACTGATCTCTCAAAGATTATCTTAGTTGTGGATGAAGCTCACAACCTACCCGAAACCGCCATAGACATCTTTGGTAGCCAACTAACCTCATTTGTTATGAAAGCCGCCGAGATAGAAGCCGAAAAATACAACTATCGCGACATCGAACAATTCATCCACTACTTCCGCAATGAAATAGAAACCTTAACAGATAAAATCCACAAAGAAGAAATCATCCCTTCAAGCCGTATAAAAGATATAATCGAAAAAGGTGGAATCCAAAAACCACGAGAATTTTTCGAACACATCAACGAAGCCGGTTTGGCAATAAGAAAAGCAATGCTTGCTGAGGGCAAACACCCCCGCTCCTACATTAATTCTATGGGCGAATACCTTCAGAAATGGGTTGAAACAATCGAAGATGATTCCTACATCAATGTAGCAAGTCGTTACTTTACCAAAGAAGGCAATAAAACCGGCAAACTCGAAATCGCCGCGCTCGACCCCTCTAAAATCACTGAACCAGTTTTCAGCGCCACCTACTCCAATGTGATAATGTCAGGTACACTACAGCCTCTGGAAGCCTACGCACGCATAACCCACCTCCCACAAAACACTGTGCAGTTCTTGGCACCTTCGCCTTTTCCAAAGGAGCATGTTTTCTCCGCCGTCTGTAGCGGTGTTACCACATCAATGGAGAAACGTACTCCCAAAATGTATCAAACCATGATTGACCTCATAAACGAAGTCGTTAACAGCACACCAACAAACACAGGGATTTTTGCGGCCAGTTTCCAAGTGCTCAATTCTTTGCTCTCAGAAGGGCTTGAAGAGCAACTACTAAAGCCATTGTACTGCGAGAAAAGTGGTATGACCTCCAAAGCTAATGAGAAGTTAGTGCAGGATTTCAAGGGGTGTGGAGACCGTGGTGGTGCTGTCTTTTTAGGTGTCCAGGGTGGACGTACCTCAGAAGGTGTAGATTTTCCCGGCAATCAGATGAATTCAGTGTTAGTTGTGGGGGTACCCTACGCTGAGCCGACCCCTCGAGTAAAAGCTCAGATCGATTACTATGAGCGCTGTTTCCCAAGTAGAGGGCGCGAATACGGCTATATATTGCCCGCGATGAAAAAAGCAACTCAGGCCGCAGGCCGTCCAATCCGTACCCTAGACGACAAAGGTGCCATAGTCTTTCTCGACTACCGTTTTGGATCTGCCTACTGCAAAAGCTTCATACCAAGTTGGATAACAAATGGCATGAAAAATCTACCCGACAAACCAGGAGTATTAGCAGATGAAGTCCGAGCTTTTTTTTCGTCTCAATCATAAATTTCTTGGAGCTTCCGGTTTAAGAAGACTCTGCCGATGATGAGCCGATGAGGTTTTGTGGTAACTGCAGTTTGAACCTTCAAAGTTCGTCTCTCCACATTGACCGCACGCAAAACCCCTATTCCCAAAAATCTGCTTCCCCATCCATACAAGCCAACCAATATGCCTTTCTCGGGGTCTTGCTTTTTAGGTACAGCATTTCGGGGTTCAACAGTAATCTGGCTGAGGGGAAAACACTGTAACTTTGATTTGCGCAGATACTTGGCATAGGTCATTTCACGCAGGATTCTGCGTTTCTCATTTGTACGCAGATTCAACGCTACCGAGGGCTCTACGGTCAATACACCCCCGCCTCCTAGATAGGACAGCAACGTTTCAAGTTCATTCTGTATCTGAACACCGACAACTACGTCAGGTTTTAACGCCTTAATTAGACTCAACTTATAGCGGATTGCATCGTTGCCAACGACAAAACCATCAGTGTTGACTAGTATGGTATCTGCCTGGCGCTGAACGGCTTCTTGCATCATGGCCGTTAGGCCTTCAAGCGTTTTGGTGACTGCCGTTGGCGGCGAAGTAACACCGATGAAATAGCCGTTTTGGTACCGTAAGTCATAGAGCTCCACAACAGGTTTGGTAGCTATGGCGTAGCCAACACTTGCACACGGACCAATATCAGATTGTCCCAAATCACCATCAAGAACTGCAACTCTACATTTGGCTTCAACCATTTTGTTTAGCATGTAGGTACAGAAGCTACTTTTCCCGGCATCAGTTGCACCTAAAACCAAAACCACCACAGGCTTCTTATCTAGACCCAACACGGTTTGGATGGGTTTATTCCACGATTCCGGAACAGTATTGCCTTCCATCTCCTGCACAGTTGCGTTTGCGCCCAACACAACTTCAAAAACAGAAGTTTCAGAGACAAAGAAAGGTGTGCGTTTGCCCTCCCTGACTATGACCTGTTGTAATTCATTAAAGGGGCATCCGAAAACTTCTGCTTTTCCAGTAATCAATTCAACTGACGCTGGACCATCCACTATGAGAGTCTTATTGGGTTGTATGGTTTGACGCAATCATCGGTCTCCTGTGCACTGAATTACCTAATCGCCCAGCTATATGTATAGCTGAAGAGATATGCCTTGCCTTCCGGCTATGCCTGTGCTCTTTTAGGGGGCGATTGGTCCCGGCTTCACCTACCACCTCGAGCACAACCTGAGCCGGTAGGGTATAATCAAGTTCTTCGAGTAAGTCTCTATAAACTGGAACGCCGTTGCCAATCTTTATTGTAACGCTGGTTAAGGCGTAGTTGATGTTTTTAAGGATTCTTTGTATGTTTAAAACCAATTGTTGGTTGCTATAACAGGTTTCTTGCTCTATGACTTTTCCGTCGGCGACAACTGCTAAACCCATGGCTTCCCCTGGATCGATACCTATGACAATTTTTCCGTAGGCTTCCTTGCCAAGCATCAGCCGTTTGGTTGCATTAATTAAACTGTCCATTTCCTCTTCACAGTAAAAAACCAAAACCCGCTCAAAATCTACCAGATGACGTTCCTCTGGGGTAGTAATAACAAGGCATACCTTAGGTGGAATCGGCATGCCTGGAACCAGATTGGTGAAAGAAATGTTGTGTTCTCTCAGCATGTTAACTATGTGGAAGTAGGCCCTGCCTCGTACTGTTGCAACAGCAACTTTTTTGTTCATACAACATCCTTAAAGAGTATACGTTTAAGTGCAAACACAATATCTATTTTAAGTTAATAATCCTTAAAAAGTGATTCCATGGCGCAAATATCAATCGGCGTAGAATGCATCGATAAAGCCATCGGTGGAGGTATAAACCCCCAGACAATCACCCTTATCTATGGAGAACCCGAAACCGGTAAATCCACCCTAGCAATGCAATCAGCAGTTCACTGTGCACTGCAGGGAAAAAAAGTTCTCTATGCAGACTGTGACAACACCTTCGCAGCCCAGCGTCTCGCCCAGCTCTCCGGAGACCGATTTGACGAAGTCGCCGAACGCATTGTTTTGGTGAAACCTAAAGATTTCCGAGAACAAATCGCTTTGATTGACCACATAGAAGATTACACCCTCGGTGTCGGCTTGATAATCATAGATACTCTCACTTCTCTATACAGCGTCAAAACAGCCGAACACTCTAGAGCGTTTGGTACTAACCGCGAGTTAAATCGACAACTCGCCGTCTTAGCCCAAACTGTGAAAACCAAAAAGATTCCATTGGTCCTGACCAGTCAAGTCCGAAGTGTAATCAGCAACGGAGCCTCCGAAGTACGTCCTGTGGCAACACGGGTTCTGCAGTTCTGGGCTGAAAACATATTGTTCCTAAAACCCATCGAGTTCCCCCAGACAATCAAAGTGACCGTTGAAAAAGCACCCGAGCTCCTCCACAGCGTTGTATGTTATGTACAAATAGGAGGAAACGGAATAAAGGATACACGACCATACTAAAGCTGGCTGAACCCATGAATATTGCTCTGCTCCTCATAGAGGCTCTGAAATTCATTTTCCCTGCATACTGCGCTAACGCCACTCCCGTTCTTGCAGGAGGCGGTACAAAAATGGATTTTGACAAAAACTTTATCGACGGCAAACGCATCTTTGGCAACAATAAAACCTGGCGTGGTTTCTTCTTGGGTTGGGCTGTGGGTTTTCTAGTTGGTATAGTGGAAGGCTTTATTTTTGGTTTTGATAATTATCCTCTGTTGTTTAGTGTTCTTATTCCCTTAGGTGCATTATTAGGAGATTTAACTGGTGCATTCATTAAACGTCGGATCGATATTGTCCCCGGCGGCTTGTTGCCCATAGTAGACCAAATCGATTTTGTGGTGGGTGCTGTAGTGTTTGCGTTGCCCCTAGCGTTGATTAGTTGGCAGGGACTAAGCTGGGAAGTTATCGTTATAGTATTGCTGTTGACTCCACCGATCCACTTGCTTACTAACTTTATAGCCTATAAGCTAAAACTCAAAAGGCACCCTTGGTAAGTATCCTGATTTTCAACAAACATCAAAACCGCTAAACTAGCAAATCTGCCTAAATATCGTAAAATATCAAATTCGCATTTATAGGGGAAAATGTTACATACTGCCGCCAACCCACTAATGAACTGGGTTGCCAGCAGTACATGTACTGTTTGGATGTTCTTTTAAGCGCTGTTGGTTATCTTCCGCCGGTTATCTTCCAATTAATTGCGCTTTCTAGGAATATGTACGATATTAATAATAAGCTGACGCCGGCAATAAGCAACATGTAAGCTTGTTTGGGCTTATAGGTGCTTTTTGCGCTCTGATAAATAGCGAGCATACCAAAGAAACCTATTGCATAGAGAATTACTGATATTATGGTATCTCCACCAAATTGCATACTGAGATTAGGGTACAAAAACAAAATCGCGCTCCCGGATGGATATACCATTATAGGTTTGTTGATAAGGGTGTATAAACCCCCGCCAAAGAGAAATATTGCGTAGGCAATGACCGCTACTGTAATTATGAATGTTGAGGGTGTATTTGTCGACACTCGACGGAACCATCGGCTAAGTGAGAACGACATGTCCTCAGTATGTTTCTTCATTTTTTCTGACATCTATGCTCTCTCCTGTAATTATGTCCTTTGCTACATCTTTAGCCCATTCTCCAGTTAATGAATTTTTCTGAATTTGAACTAAATATTCTGTCCAATCTATATTCAGTGCTCTTTGCCAACCCGCATATTTCTCCACAATATTGCGGTATGCCCTCAAATGTAACGGACAAAACCCTTTATCTTCAGTTTCTCTATTACAGATTTTGCATTTCATAATTCTATCTTCTTTTAGCGTTACTGTGCGCGGTACTCAAACGAATAATACTGCATACCTTTAACTTTTTCTTGCCATCAACATTACTAACAAACTACTACCATAACCTGTTATTAGCGGTATTTAGCCCGTTTTTAGGTCAGTACTTTTTGGGGTACATTGTGGATCCAAACAGAGCGTCCATGGCTTTTTTCCTCGCAGATAAACAGTCACCACAGGGGCTCCACATTTTTTGCAAATGTCTCCACACGGTTTAACAGTGCCTATCTGCGGTAATGGATAGGCCATGTTACATTTGCCCTCAAAAAAGCCAGTGCAACCCACAAACCGTTTCTTTGACTTTTTTGACCGCAGAATAACCAGTTGACCATACCCACATTTTGGACATGCCCCAACGGTGCGATCATCTAAACGGGCCTGTGTAAGTGCTAAACTTAACTGTATCCCAATCAGGTTCTCCTTGTTTTTGAGTTCTGTGGTAATCTGCTTTAAGGTTTCCACTGTATCTGCAAGCACCTTCTGCTTGTTTTCTTTGCCTTGCTGAATATCATCCATCTTCTCCTCCAGTATACGTGTCATCTCCGGTGAAACAACCGTAGGGCAATACCGTTCCAGTACTCCGATAACCCCAAACCCTAAATCATTCACAGCTAACTGGTCTGTTCCGTTTAGATATCTGCGGTCGTGGAGGGTTTGGATGATTGCGGCGCGGGTGGCTTTAGTTCCAATTTGTTTTTTCTCCATCTCGAGAAGCAGACTGCGTGGATTATAGCGTGGTGGAGGCTGGGTGTAGTGCCCTTTTAAGCTGACCCGTGAAACCTCCACCGGATAGCCCTCAACTAACGGTGGCAAAACATCTTCTCTGAACCAAACGTAGGGCTGATAAAACCTAAACCAGCCCTCCGCAAGCGTTCGTGTCAAGCTAAGGCGAAAGGGATAATCATTGAGGCTGATGGTAACGTTTACGTTTTGGCGCACAGCGGGTTCAGCGAAAACAGCCAAAAAGCGTTTCACCGTCAGATCAAAGATATTTTTTGATGCGGTGTCTAGGGGTTTTTGTGCTAAATTTCCTGTGGGATAAATGGCGGGATGGGCTGGGTCAATTTTTTTGCCCTCGTTTGGCTTTAAGCTAGACTTAACTAATAGTTCTGTAGCCTGTTTTGTGTAGGCTGGCGCCTTTTGAAGTTTTTTGAGTATATTTCCGTATCCGATTACAGACGGTAGTTTTTGACTGCTCGTCCGCGGATAAGAAATCAGAGCATCAAGGTAGAGACGTTGCAAAGTCTTGGAGGTACGCATGGGGCTATAGCGGAAGAGTTTATAGGCTTCCCTCTGCAGGCTACCTAAGTCAAAGGGTATAGGTGGATTAACCGTAGACTCATATATCTCAACTGAAGTGATTGTACCTGTTTTGGTTTTAGCGGCATCCTGAATCATTTTTGCTTCAGCTAAGGTTTCAAGCACCGGTTCATACTCCACGGCATAAGCCTTACCGTCTATACCGATTTTTGCGGTGAGCTTCCAATATGGTGTGGGTACAAACGACTGGATGTCTTTTTCACGTTCCTCTAGAAACTGCAATGTTGGACCTTGTACTCTGCCGGTGCTCAGTGTGGCATATTGTCCGCTGGTGGCTTTAACGGCCTCTGTGAGGGCCCGGCTGAGGTTTATGCCATAGAGCCAATCAATTTCGTGGCGGGTTAAACCGGCTTCTACCAGCGCGAAATCAAGGTGGGGCAGTAGATTATCGTAGGCTGTTTGTAGTTCTTCGTTGGTGAGGGTGGAGTATTTCATACGTTTAGCAGTATCCTGTTTTTCACCGCAAGCATACTTGAGGATAGTGTAGCCAATAATACTGCCTTCTATATCGAAGTCACAGCCATCCACAAATGTCTCTGCATTTTTAGCCAAGTCTGAGATGACCTTGAGCCAAACTCGAACCCGTTTTGCCTTTTTTTCTGCTTGATAGCGAGGGACCCACTGGTAATCAAAGACCGGGTAGCCACAATTTTTCTTCTTACTGTTTATAGTGTAGAGATGTCCAATTGCTGGGACAACCACAATGGCGCCTCCACGGTATACTGTATAGTAGGGCACGCCATTTTGGGTTGATTTTTTGGGTTTACCCTCTTCGTCTAACGCAGTGGCTATCCGGTTTGCGGCATCGGGTTTTTCAGTAACGATCAGTGTGTACTTCACATGCTCTAACCATACACCACCAGTTATCTTATCCATTAAAACGTTGTATGTGTTTAGCTGTTTGTAGATGAAGGGTTTTTTATTCTTTGTGTGTCCCCGCCTCTTTGGTTATTATGATGTAGACTCTTCTTCCTAGGTAGCGTTTGGGTATGTCTGCTTTAGCAGAAG
>Ga0123356_10000442_pt1 | contig 47296 bp, 44 predicted proteins | sample TergutEmb28metaG_2_FD_92546 | JGI IMG/M metagenome (GOLD analysis project Ga0123356, IMG submission 92546) | Embiratermes neotenicus P3 segment gut microbial communities from Petit-Saut dam, French Guiana - Emb289 P3 | ecosystem: Host-associated > Arthropoda: Insects > Digestive system > Gut ...
ACCGATATTGTCTGCGGGGTGGTTAATTTCCGTATATCGGGAACCCTGACAGTCTAAAAAATCAAGCAAATAACCCCCAACCCCCATCAAAAACACCAAAAATAATAGGGACTAAGGTCTAATTAACAAATTAGACTAACAACAAAGCAATAAAACCCCAGCACACATATGGCTGGACACTACCAACCTTTTCAGTGCTGACTATGTTACGTCCTATCAAGGGCATACCTAACATGCAAACGCATACACGAAACCCTACACCTCAAACACAAACACCTACCCAACAAACACAACCTACATCCAAACACACACCCAAACACGAAAAAGAAACCCAAATACAGCTACCAAAACACAGACAAGCATCCCACCAAGAAACAACACACAACTGACTAACCAAAACTAACCCTCAACCCCAACCCACCACATATACTTCCACTCCGACCACCACATATACATCAATCAAACCACCCTACAAGGTGCAACAACATCCACTACACAGATTCTAACCTAAATTCCCGCAGTTTTTAACCTAGGTTTGTATTCTGTTCTAGGGTAAACATCAGAGGGGATTGGTTGGTTAGGCATCAAATTCTTGTAGGGTGGGTCGTAGGGTGCTTACGTCTTTTAGGCTGCCGCTGTAGAGGGTTTGATACACGGGTAGTTTGGAGGTTTGGCCGTAGAGTAGGCAGAGGTTTATTTGGGGTAGGAGCTTAGTTTAATGCGCGAGACGCTTCACCGCAAGAAACAACGCAAAAAAAACGCACTTAACTAACACGGATCATCCGCCTTTTGCTTAGGAACACAACACACCCAACCAACAAAACAACCGTAAACACAAGCAACACCAAAGCTATTTCACGCCAACCCAAACCAACCGCTGAATCACCAGCAGGCTGAAGAGCTACAAACGTAGGATCAGGAGCAGATAAAACTGAAGAACTAGGCACCACAGTTGAAATATCATCTCCAAAGATAGTCAAAGCTTGAGTACCACTCCAACCACTCTCTTGCCCCTCAAAAACATCTGAAGAAAAAGGATACGCAGAAACATAATGAAAGTACCCTATTAGCGCTTCAACCTGAAAATCTACTTGTGCATCCGACGGAAAGGTCGTAGAAAAATCGGACATAACTAACCCTTCAGTAGGAGAGTAAATGCCCTGATATGAAACTATATAATAATCACCTTTTACTTCACCCCTCGCACAGTGTATCGCTGGGTCATAAATTGTGTGCCATTCGTTTTCGAAATGGCCTTTCCAGCGAACATTATACATGAGCCCTACGGTGTAGGTCACGGAGTTATCTTCTATTTCAAAGGGTGTGAATGAAGGGTGTTTGATTTTTATTTCTATGGTTCTTGCTTCTATGTGTTGGCTTGGTGGTGTTGTTGTTTGTCCTGTGTAGGGGTTAGTGGATGGGGTGGGGTGTGTGTTGTAGGATGAATTGATGAGGTTTACGGTGAATTCTGGTACCACTGGTTTGGGTATGGTTGCGGCAGATGACGCGTCCATAACGATTAAACATAATAAGGTGAATACAAAAACGAAAGAAAATATTCGCATAGATTTCTTTCGCATACAAGTACCACAGTTAGTGAGTTGACTTTCTTTATCAGTCTTGGTGGCCTCATAAGCTTTTTTACGTATGTATAATATCAAAACAATTAACGAAACTGCAATCATTCCAAGTAATATCGATACAACGATTTCTATCACAGTTAATCCAAAAAACACGGTGCTACCCACGTGAGATGGTACAGGTGTTAGTATGGGCTTTTGTGAGGATGAGACAGAAGAACTGGGAGTCGCTACAGAGGCATCAGCTTCAGGTAGGGCGATAGTTTGTGTACCACTCCAATCACTTTTTTGACCATCAAAATACCATGGAGCCAAAAAAGTTGACATACGCGAAAAATACCCAAACAAAGCTTGTACTTGAAAATCTATCACCATATCTGGCGCTAAACCTATGAAACGATCGCATGCGGGACCATATGTTACAACAGTATATGTCGAATTTGATTGTTTTGGACAATTGTCAAAGAGTAGCTCGCGCCATTCATCTCCGTAGTGTCCTTTGAAACGGATATTGTAATAGATTTCGTTCATAAGGCTGCTGCTGTTTTCTACTTTGGTTGGGGTGTAGGGTTGGTTTTGGATGGTTATTTCTATTGTGTAGTTTTGTACATAGTAGCTTTCTTGGGTGAGGGGTTTGCCGGTGTAGGGGTCTGTTGAGGTGGTGGTGGGTACATTGTAGGAGCGGTCGATAAATTGTATGTCGAAATTTGGTGTAGCGGGTTTGGGTGGTGAAGCCTCGGAAGAATAGCCCAGCAGGGGACTTAGCATAACCAACACAAGCATCACTAAGACCAAAGCATTCCGACACATGATAGACAACTAATGCCAATTTCGATAAATGGTTTACGCCTGTTTCTTTAGCTGAGACATGGGTTTAAGCAACACCACACGTAAATGTACGTGATTTACGTGTCTATAGTTCAGACTGCGCAAAAACAGGCTTTTCGCACAACACGCCTACAAATTTTATGTTCATTTCTGATACTATTATAAAAATTACAAAATAAGGTTATGGCGCATCTAAAAATCTAATGAAATTTGCGGCGCTATTTAAAACTAAACGCTGTTGCGCAGTCTGAGTTAAGGTTACGCGTAATTTTCGGATCTATAGGTGTGTTTAGGAGAGATATTCCTCTTGACCCAGCATATATGTCTCATATTGGCTCTCCTGCAGGCCCTACGGTGGCACAATTCAGCTTTTTGGTGCCGAAGAGTCAGAAACCAAACGAAAAAACTATTCAGACCCCTTATCCAGATTACAAGGACACTTTGTGCCTATGTGGATGAAACCGGCGTGGTTAAAAACTTAGTACGCGAATACTATTATGCGCCACGTGGAAAACGTATAGAAACTACGAAACGCCCGCAACCCCGCAATTGCTTGTATTATTTCAGTTTGATCTGCTATGACTTTTTTAGCGCCTTTTTTAACTCTCCTTAAAGCAGCAATTCGATCGCGGATTTCTTGATATATCATCGGGCGTCAAAGTTTTTGCCCTCTCACTCCTCATCTTTCTCCACCTTAACAGGCTTAACCCTAACAACCAACTCACCATCTACAGTGACTATTGACCACTCTAACTCATCATACTCCGTTAAACCAAACTGTCGCATCACACTAAACGGAATAACCGAAACAAGCGTGCGACTTTTTGGATTCGGCGTAGTTAATCGTGTTTTTTCGTCCAACACACATCACCATATACTGTATAAAGTTAAACACTATATTAGACTTATCGACCAACCGCATACTCACTTAATTCACACGTTTTCACACCCCAAAAAGATCACGCATATCAGGTATTCAAAATACAGCACCAAAACAGTGTGGGCACATTTTTTATTAGAATATTTGCTCCCGTTCATTTGCTTCCCACCAGTCATTATATGTTGGACCCTGTTTACCAGCTTTGGAGTATAATTGTAGGCTTCATAATTTTCCTCGAAAGCTAAGGCTCAATTAATTGACTCCGAGTTGTTTTTTTGTCCGTTCGGAGAGCAATCGCTCAGATAGCTGTAATTCCTCGACCGTGTTGATGTTGACTGCAAGTTCCTCGTGGTTTGCGATATAGATGTCTTGGTCGAGCCACTCGTCGCCGTAGCGTTTGCTACCATCGATGACGTTTATGCCTACTGGAACTAAGTCTTGCTCGCCCTCTTTAAACGAGTAGTCGATGCACATGCCCAATCGCATCTTAACAGTTATTGGGACTGCTACTGTCAATGCAGGTTTCCTGCAACGCTCATACCGCTCCACAATAGCATCAACCATCGCGGGTTCCACTAGGGGCAAGTCCGCGGCTATTGCCAGAAACACGCCCAGCTTGAGCGTTGAAACTACATAGCCCATGTCACTGACATAGTCTCGGCCAGGCGTTTCCACGACGGCCACATTTAGCTGTTTTAGTAGCGTCGTCGTTCTGGGGGTTATGGCGGTAACTGCAACGACGATGTTGTCAATTTTTTTAGCATGCTTCAATGTAGTCAACACGTATTCGATGACGGGTTTGCCGCAGACCTCAACTAGAGGTTTTTCCATGGGCAATTTCATACGGGTACCTCTGCCACCCGCCATAACTAACGCCGTTATGCCCATGCAACCACCGCTAAGAGAACAACAGCACATACCATACGGGTTATTTCGTTTGTAGCACCAAACACATCACCGGTGACACCATTAAAGTTTCGGTGCGCGATCACAACCATGAATAGGCCTGTTACAACTGCGGCTGCAATCGCCAAGACCCCTGCAACCCAAAGAATTGGAACAGTAATCACCAACGAAATCGCCAGAGCCACAAGTAATCGCTTGGTTCCATCTTGCCCGTGCATATACTGTAGAAAAGAGGTGTTCATACCTTCATGGACGGCTTTGCCAGCCCAAGCCGCTACAACCATCGCCAGTTTAGCGCAGAGTTCAATCACAATTACGCCTGGAAGAACCAGAGGAACATAGATTCCCCCAACAGATACGCTTTGGCCAAATCCAGCAAAGGCAAAAACTGTGATCGCGTAAGTCATAAAGACTAAGCCTATGGCACCAGCACCAGTGAATTGGTCATGCATAACCGCGATTTTGTGCTCTGGCGCGCCATGGACCATTATGGCATCGCCAAAATCTAGCAAGCCATCGGTGTGATGTAAGCCAGTTAGCCATAACAGTAACGCCAAAACTATGGCTCCGACTGCTATGCCGATGCTTGGGAAAAAGGTGTACAAGATATAGCCAACTATACCGGTGAGTAAACCAAGCAAGGAGCCTATGAGGGGAAACGCCCACATGTTTTTTGCGCAATCAGTAAGTATATCTGTGTCCATGGCGACTGGGAAAACAGTTAGGAAAGATAGGAGATTTTTGAGCTGTTTAACTACCACGGGGGCTCTCTCATTTTGTTTGCATCAGTGAGTCATAGTTACGCTCTATTTCCTTAAGAAGAATTTGCTTATCGACCGCGCCACCCGTCTTTGACATAGCCGCTATGGATGCGCCACCCGCACCCACACCCTCTTTGACTAAGCCTGTTTCGTATATTTGCAAGCCGGGATAGGGAGAGGAGCCAAAATCTAGATCTGCCGCTAAGATGGGAACGTCACAGAACTGTTTAATGATGCCGCGGATGTCGCTGGATTTGTCTTTGGCTACCCAGCGGGTTGTGCCAACGGCGACGTTGCAGAGTGATTCGGGAGATAGAGCATTGATTACGGCGAGAACAGCAGTCATTTGTGTGCCGCCCGCCATCAAAACGGGCCCCTGTTTACTCCCGCCAATGACCAAGCCAGCAACTGCAGCCATCATGGGATCACCGACAGCGGAAACTGCTTTTATGGGATCACCTTTAAAGTTACCGAATTTTTTCTCTGCAGCCTTCAAACCGGCAGCTACGACTTGAGCCTTTAAGCTATGTGGGTTATTGGGCAGTGTACTGCTGACTTTACCTTGGGCATCGATGCCCAGAGCTGTCAAAACGCCAAGCGCTGTTGTGGTTCCGCCAGGGATGCTCTCGCCGATGACCAAGTAATCCGACGTTTTGCCGAGCTGCTCACCGACTACTTTGGCGCGTTCGATAACTTCCTCAACATTATCAACACTGTCGCCTGTGCGGATGTCGCGTCCGGGGCTTCCGTTGACATCGATGTAGGGAATTTGGGGTTTAACTTTAACGCCGCCGTTGACAATCAGCACGGGTATATCTGCTATGTGTAGTGCTGATGTTGTAATCAAACCGGGGGTTGGGATCCCATCAGGGGTAATGGGAACGCCCTGAATACTTTTACATTTGCCTAAAAGTAAAAGTTCAGCGTCTGCGGGTGGGGTGAAATCGGTGAAATCGGGGTTTGCGCCTGCCGCCGACAACCCAGGGATTTTGCCGGTTTCGGTGGTGGCGATTGTTGTGACAAAGAGGGGCTTTTTTGCCGCTATTTCTTTGAGGACGGCTTTAGCTTTTGATTCATTGTTTACAAATAGAACATCCATAAGTTTCCCTACTTGGGGGTTATTTTGAAGTTTTTAATTTCTAAGTATCCAGAGCCATTATCTAAGCGTTTCTTTTCTGCGGCAACGATTTCAACTTTTGTTTTGAAGTCGGGTCCATCGGTGATGACAGTGTGGTATTCGCCGTTTTCACCGCAGGGGTCTATGCCGGGCAGTTTTAGTATGTCGTCGTAGAATTGGCGGTCCAACACTCGGCCCAGCCAATCCGAGTTGAGGTTTGGGTTGGTGCGCACTACGGTTGCTTTTAAACCGGTTGTGATGTAATCTAGGTAGATTTTGTTGGTGTCTTTCATCCATAGGGGTTTGATGGCTTTTAAGTCGACTTCTTCTAAGATGCGCTCTAGCCAGTTTGCTTCGTGACCGGTGATTTCGCGGATGTCGCCTGTGACTAGGGCGTCTATGCCTTGTTTTTTGAAGTCAGATAGGGTGGTTTTGAAATCCGCTTCGTAGGTTTGGGCGGAAGTGGTTTTCTTTAGTAGGGGCACATTAAGGGCGGTAGCTTGGGCATCGAGGATTGCGGCGGGTATTAGGTGGAAGTTGGATTTTTCCTCGTTTAGCATCATTGTTATCAGGGATGTGATTTGGTGGCCTTGCTGTTTGGCAAGGCAGTATGCGTAACAGCTGTCTTTGCCGCCGCTCCAGGAAGCAACGGCTTTCATTGAGTGCCTTCCTCTAGATGGAGGCAAACATTTAAGCAGTGAAACGACAAGTTAATTGCTAAACATTTAGCAGCACATGTTTTTGGCGAATGTTTGTGTGATTTAAACCTATTTTGTTTGATGTTTAGCAATTTGCACTACCCGTTTGGTTGGTTTATCCAACCTTTTCATATAAGGCTTACGGAAAAGCGCTCACAACCCTTAAAACAAACCACAACAACTAAACCACAGGTCAAACTCATGAAAAACCAAACCCCCCCACTTCTAAGCTACCTAGAAACCAAAGGCATCACACTCCAAAGTCTAATCGACTGCGCACTCGAAATGTATGTACCGCACCCAGGCATAGAAACCGTTGAAAAAGCCTCCGCTATGCTAACCGAAGAATTCCTCGACGTACTTAGCGACGTCAACGTATCCATATTGGAGTGGGCTGCGTTTCATGCACAAGAAGACGCAGAAAACGGCCTAATCCCCGGCTTAACCCAGGAACGATTTAGAGGTCGTCCGGGTCCGATTTCAGATGAAATTTTGGGAATAGCCATCGCGACCTACATCGGCGGAACCCGAGGGGTCTTTGAATACGTGCGTTTTGACCAGGCAAAACCGGGGATTCTCAAAAGTTTGGGCTCCATCACCAACGACGCCATCGGTGCCCTAGTCGCAGGCGTATCCTCCAACGTTTACACCAGAGCAATCAAGAACGCAGGCACAACCTGCTAGGCGCATTTTTCCGTAAATTATAAAACCCCCGCGGATGACGGGTTAATCGTTGGCTCCTATGACTAAAACACGACTCTGCATCGTCACCCACACGTTTCTGCCCCATGTCGGCGGCATAGAAATAGTGACCAACGAACAGAGCAAACGACTATTACACAAAAACTATGCACCCATAGTTGTAACTAACAGAATTGGAACACCCAAACACTACGTGGTCGATGGCGTACCAGTAGAATGCTACGAATCGCTAAACACTGGCTTCCGTGTTGGCATCCCCTACTCGATTCCAACGATACCCAGCTTCGCCACATTCACCAAAACCGTGAAATCCGCCAAAATCGTCCACGCCCATGGTCACCCATACCTCACCTCGCTACTGGCGGGAAAACTTGCCAAATTCTACGGCAACCCCTTCGTACTCACCCAGCACAACACCTTCATAGACTACAACAACATCTTCAACCAAGTTGAACTCGGCAACGACCTCTCAGTGGGCAAACAAAACCTCGCAACCGCCGACAAAATCATCACCATCAGCAACGCCACCAAAGACTACGTTTTGAAGCTGGGTGCTGACCCCAACAAGGTCAGGGTCATATACAATGGCGTCGACTTAGCAAGATTCCGCCCCATTCTTGGCAGAAAGCAAGAGATACGAAAAAAACTAGGTATACCCCAAGATGCAGTGGTTGTGTTAACGGTACGCAGATTAGTTTACAAAAACGGCATCGATACTCTGTTAGAATGCGCCAACATTGCCACCAAAAAGAACAAAAAAATAATATTTGTAGCGGTCGGCAAAGGTCCAGACCTAGAGAATGTGCTAGCGCAGGTTGCACAATTAGGGTTAACAGGCAACTTTAGATTAGCAGGATTTGTCAGTGATGCTGATTTGCCTTCCTACTATAATTTGGCAGACATGTTTGTGTTGCCATCAAAGTCAGGGGAGGGGTTACCGCTTGTGGCATTAGAAGCTATGGCGTGCGGATTACCGGTGATTGCCACCAACGTGGGCGGCATAAGCGAGGTTCCCGTAAGAGAGTTTGGACGGTTGGTGACACCCAACCAACCTGAGCTACTTGCAAAGGCAGTGCTAGAGTTTGCAGCTGGCGACTGTTCACTCTACAACACAGAGCTTCGGGCACGGGTTGAGGAGCGGTTTAGCTGGGATGCAAATGTTGAGCATTTGATCAGAATATACGAAGAGCTTATTTAGGCATCTACGGAAACAATATAGCCCTCCAAATGGATGTTAGCAGCAATGACATCAAAAGTCGAGATGGTTTCGGTGGTTATTCCGACACTGAACGAAGCCGGGACCATAAAAGAAGCCATAGACACAATCGACAGATACGTAAGTTACCCTAAAGAAATCATAATTGTGGACAGCAACTCAACTGATGGCACACTAGAGATTGTCAAAGATACAAACCGCGCCAAACTGATTATTGAACCAAGACGAGGCTACGGCGTCGCATTGAGAACAGGCATGAAAGCCGCCAAAGGGAATATCCTCATCATGGTTGACGCGGATGGCACCTACGAATTCAGACATATCGATCGCCTAGTAGAGCGCATGCTTGAAAAAGACGCAGACATGGTTCTAGCCACTCGTATGTATGACCCAAACAAAGCCATGGGGTTTCTCAACTTTTTAGGCAACAAAGTCATCACCTTCACCTACGACTTCTTCTACAGCCAATTCCTAAGCGATACTCAATCGGGTTTTAGAGCAATCGACCGCCAAAAATATGACAGCGTAGCATTCAAAGAAACTGACATGCCCTTTGCCACCGAGATGCTTATCCAATTCGCCAGAGAAGGCTACAACATAGTAGAGATCCCCACAACCTATAAGTCACGCATATACGGTAAAACTAAACTTAAACCATTTCAATCAGGTATTAGAATTTTCACCACCATATTTAAGGGGTTTTTGGATGCAAAAACGTTTAGAGTCTGTTATGCACATTGGAAGAAAAATCGGTATACCCGATGATAAAGGTTACACTACGGCAGTTCTTATAGCCTTAGTCATTGTTGCCGCCACAGTCGCTGGGTTCTATGTGTACTTTACATCAGTTGTAGCCAAGCCATCACCATACGACACGATTTTCATACTCAACACTCAAGGTCAGGCCACAGATTATCCGCAGACCCTCGTTGCAAACCAGAACAACACGTTTAGCGTAATCGTTGGAGTAACATGTCACCAAGGGAAAGCTGAAAACCAAAGCTACCAAGTGAAGGTAAAAGTGACCCAGAACCTGCCAGCGCTATTCCCAGTGCAAACGTCACCGACCCAGACAGTTAACCTTTCTTTAAAAGACGGTGACACACAACAGATTCCAGTTACTCTAACAGAGAACACCGTGGGAAGCTATGCTGTGGTTTTTGAACTCTACAGGCTTGATGGTTCAGGGAACTATGCATTTACTGAGAACTATTGCGTACTGCCCATACAGGTCATCAGTTAATCCCTAAAGCTACTTGGGAGTAAACCAAGGGATATAGGTACCTATTTTTTTGGTCGGGGCTTATGCGGTGTTGTTACCGGTAGTGGTGTAGCCGGTGTCTCTTTGTAGGGTTGATCGGTTGGGAGCATACTTTTCTGTCGTTCGGTGTATTCTTTTTCGATGGCGACACGATGAACGTTGTTGTAAGCGCAGAAGGGTATGATTTTTTTGTCAGGGGTGATGTAGTGGACAACGCATCGTCGGACTCTATTAACGTCAAAGTTGTAGCTGTCCATGAATGCCATGCATCCTAAGAGGAAGATGCGTCGGCGGATTTTGCCCAGTGACTTGTATGAGGGATCCATGTGCATTTGTAGGATGCTTTTCAGCAATGTGAAAGTACCGACTTCTTTTGTTACCAGCAGCATGTTCATGGAGATCATTGCGCCCATGAACAGTGGTGCAAGCAACTGGATTTTGCTCTTGGATTCGGCGTTTTCAGCGGTTTTGCGGATGGTGTTAAAGAAGCGTTCAAAGTTTACGAAACGATTAATTGGATACATTTTTCCAGTGCTAGGAGAAACGTAGATCCAGTTTACGATGCCGCATTGTGGGCTGCAACTAAAGAGAGGCCAAGGTTTTTGCATGAACTGGCGCATGATTTTTATGGGGGAGGTCATAACCGACATGGGGTAGAGGTCGGTGTTTTTGACTTCTCCATGGGTTTGTTTTTCAACGTCCTCCGCGAAACTCCATTCCCGGAAGTTCTCGCGGAAGGGGTTTTCTGTCGCTCTGCCTGTGAACGCGATGGGCTGGAAGATTAACCCGCGGACAATGTCGGTGTTTTTGGCGGCAAAGCGGATCATGTCGCCGACTTCTTGGTCGTTTAGGCTCTTCATTAGCGTGTTGACCAAGATGACTTCCATATCGTATTTGCGGCACACGTCGATGGCTTTTAGTTTGAGGTCTACAAGGGGGAGACCGCGGATTTTTTTGTTAAATTCCTCGTGGAAACTATCAAAGGATAAGTAGACGATGTTTAGGCCGCTGTCTTTTAGGCGCTTAGCTAGCCCCTCGTCAGTGACTAGATGGGTGCCGTTGGTTGCCAAAATTGTCATGAATTTTAATCGGTGTGCAGCTGCAATGATGTCGGGCATGTCTTCGCGTTCAAGCGGTTCGCCGCCACTGAATAGAATCGCAGGCGGCTTAGGGTTGGCTTTTGCTGCGAATTCGAGCATGCTGATGAGGGCTTCTTTGGTGGGTTCGTAATCGGTAGAGCCTTGGTTGGGAAAAGTGGAAAAGCACACTGCACAGCGAAAGTTACAGCGTTTGGTAACATCGATTACGCCTATGACTGTCCCTGATGCGTGGTTGCGGCATGTTTCGCAGACGTAGGGGCAGCCTTGAGGGTTTTTAGGCGCATCTAAATCGCCCAGGTATTGGAATTGGTCGTATTTTTTCATATGGTCAAAGATTTGTTCGCTCTGCCAATGGGTTGCTTTGAATTCGCCGTGTTGGGGGCATTGTTTGGTGATTTGGATTTTGCCGTTTTGGTTGCTGAGTTGAGCATCTATTTTCTTTTGACATTCGGGGCAGATACTTTTGGTTTCACTCAATGTAGGAGCACTCCAACGATTGCTTCAGTTATTAGTGCAAAGATGAGCAGCATCATCGACATGGTTACAATACGCTCATATTTACGTATGTCAGTAACGGTTGAGGCTGTTGTGAACAGTCGTATGGCTGAATAGATGAGCAGCACACTCCACATCAAAATAAACGGCAGATAGTAGAGGGAGAATTTACCGATAATGGAGGGCAAAGCCGCCAGCAGACCTGTTAGGAGGAAGAACACTCCGCCGACTTTTGCAGCGCTTATGCTACCAATTTTTTGGGGTAGCGTGGGATAGCCAACTTTTGCATCACCGTCTAAGCTAAAGATGTCTCGAAGCACATTACCACCTATAGTTCCAAAGGCAATGGGGTAGAGGCTTAGCGAAATAATGCTGATGGTGCCTGTTGCGGTTGCTTCACCATAGAGAAATGCAGTGCCAGTCAAAACACCCATCAACAGGTTGGCTGCGAACCCAGACTTGCGCTTAACCAAATATGAGTAAACTAGGAGCAACAAAGAATCAATGGCGATTATGATGAAGGCTAACCAGTTAATCAGAACGGAGAGAGCCAATCCAAGCGCAAAGAAGACCCCAGAGATAGCAACTGCTTGTTTGTATGAGAGTGCACCCGAGGGGATGGGACGTTTAGGTTTGATGATCGCATCGCTTTTTCGGTCATAGTAATCGTTTATGGCAAATCCGCCAGAAGCGATAAAAGACAAAGAAAAGAAAGTTAACACCATCACTAACAAAACGTTTAGAGGACCAAACAAGGTTGGGATAGCTGCAAAATTTCCTTTGAGAATAGCAAAGGCCGTTAGAACGGCTAAACCGCCTGTCATCATCCAGTAGGGCAATCGGAGAAGCGCAACTAATCCTCGTAAGGACGAGGAAGAAATCATATTTTGATTTTCCTGTCAACTATGACTTCTTTTATGCTCTCGTCTAGGGTAATTTTGGGGGTCCAGCCGAGCTCTTTTTTAGCTTTGGTGATATCAAACCAAATTTTGGTTACATCACCCTGCCAAGAAACTCCAGTAGTGGTGACAACCGTTCTTTTTTGAAGATGAAGGATTTCAAGTATCAAGTTTGCAAGTTCAAGTATAGAAACAGTTTTCCCAAGCCCCAAATTGAAGACTTCACCGTTTACCCCCGCTTTGTTGCCCAAAAGAACAAGCGCCTCAACCACATCTGAAACATGCACAAAGTCTCTACATTGCTTACCAGTGCCGATGATTTCTAGTTTGTCAGGGTTTTTTGCCAGTTTCTCCAAAAGATCGTGGATGACGCCATGGCAGCGTAAGCCATAAACATTGGCGAACCGTGTGATGGTGATGTCTAAACCATATTGTTCATGATACATCTGACAGTATTCTTCGCCAACTACTTTGCTCAAGCCGTAGCATGAAAAGGGATGGAACCCATAGGTTTCGGGTGTTGGAAAGACCGTGGGGTTGCCGTAGATAGCTGCGGATGAGGCAAAGATAACTTTGGCATCGTCTTTACGGGCTTTTTCTAGCACATGCAGGGTGCCTTTGGCATTGGTTTCGAAGTCAACCAGCGGGTTCTCCATCGAATAGCCGACGACGACTTGAGCGGCTAGATGATATATAATGTCCTGTTTGGGTTGGCTACATAGAGTTGCGAGGTCTAAGATGTCTGCTTGGACAAATTTTGCTCGCCCAACGTCTTGGACGTTTTGTATGGTGCCACTTGAGAGGTTATCATAAATTGTCAAGTTATCGGTTAAGCTGGATAATTTCTTAGTTAGGTGATAGCCTATAAAGCCAGCTCCGCCAGTGACTAGTATCTGTTGCCCTTCCACTATTTTCCCCCAGTTATGATAAAGCCTATATTTTATACAGGCAAGTTGGTAGGTATATGTCGGCGATGAAAGCTATAAAAGTTTTCAGAGATTTGCTGTCCTTCTTGACCATTATTCCAGTGGGAGGAAAGGAAGATTTTATCTTCACCACCGCCTCGAACATGTGGCTGTTTCCCCTCGTTGGCGGTTTCATTGGGCTTCTAGGTGGGGCCTATTTCATATTTACTAGCACTGCTGTGAGCTTTCTATTAGGGGTACTTAGTGCCTACATCGCTTTGCCAGTTGCCCTGTTGAGCACGGCTATCCCGGCAGCGATGACGATTGCTTTTCTGATGGTTTTAACGGGGCTACAACACTTTGACGGCTTAATCGATTTGGGCAACGCGATTGGCATACGCAACGTCCATGACCGCAACATGAAAGCACACGCGTGGACCGTCACCCATGCAGGTGCAGCATTAGCACTAACAGTAGAGTTTTTAGCGTTTGTTGGCTTGCTGATGGTTAAACCTACAAATCTCTGGTTTGGTTTCTTAGCAATCATTATAGCCGAAGTGGCTGCTAAACTTTCGATGGTAACTATTGTGTGGGCTGGAAAGCCTTCGCATAAGGGGTTGGGTTCGATTTTTCTAGCCAAAGCCAAAAAGAAGCTCAATGCTGTTGCCTACGTCTTTTCAGCTTTAATTGCACTATCAGCTATATTCGTGACCGGAAACATCATTTTGGGTTTAGCCTCAGTTGCCTTAGTGTTTATCAGCATTCCAGTGGCGTTTGTCATGAACAAAGTCTCCAACAGCGTTTTTGGCGGCGTATCAGGCGACGTGATCGGCGCAACCAACGAGACAACAAGAGCAGTAGCACTGGTGCTGTTTGCAGGGGTATTGTTGGGGGTGGCGGCTTGAGGATCCCTGCCTTGATCATGGCAGGAGGCAAAGGAAGCCGCATGGATTCACCTACGGAAAAGCCGATGCTGCAATTCTTCGAAAAGCCCCTGATAGACTGGGTTGTCGCGGCCGTTTTGAATGCCACTAAAATTTCTGAAGTCTGCATTATCACAAGCCCCAACACGCCTCAAACCGAAGCGCATTGTAAAGTGATGGGCTGGAAAACTGTGTTCACCGATGCCAAAGGATACCACACTGACCTAAAACAGGCTATTTGCCAACTGGGCTGGATGGGACCTGTGCTCACGATGCCCTCCGATGTACCCGCGATAACAGGACCAATCCTAGACCGAGTTGTGGGTGAGTTTGAGGTCTGCAACAAAGACTTCCTAGCCGTGTTTGTCCCCATCCATAAACGACAGCAGTTGGGCCTCTCGATTTCCTCCACTGACGAGTACAAAGGCATTTGGTATGCAGTGTCAGGCATAAACGTCATTAACGGTGCAAAAACACTAGGACAAAACAAAATCGAAACCGCAGCGATAATCACAGAAGAACAAGAAGTCGTTTTAAACGTTAACACAACTACAGATTTCAGGATTGCCGAACACCTGCTCAAAAAGAACTAACCAACACTAACTCTCACAAACTGCACACAAAAACTCAGACGCCGTCAGGTAAAGATTGGCGAAAAAAGCAAGCAACCGTTTTTTGGAAAGCCCGACTCATCATTGAAATTTATCACTGGAGGGTTTTGGTCTACACGGGAGTTATTGCTCTAGGCTGTGTATTCTCGAGAAATTACTGGACAGTAAGCGCTAATACAGAGATCACGTGTATCTATACTGAGAGCCGCAAGGTAGAATATATTGAAGGGATGTAGTGTGAGATATCTCTGCAAGGTTGTGGGATTAGTTTTTGTGTTGTTGCCTTTTTGTCTGCTTGTTGAAGCACCAGTTTTAGCGTCTCTTATCCCCCCGGAGGAGAACATTTGGGTTGAAATACCCCCGATGCCTCATGCCCGAAGCTATTTTAATGCCGTGGTTGTGGATGGTAAAATCTATGCTATTGGGGGTTTGGATGAACGTGGAGTTACTAACACCGTTGAGAGATATGACCCCCAGACTGGCAGATGGACGGAACTGCAGCCAATGCCTACACGTAGATACAGTATTATCGTAGTGTGTTCTATGGACAAAATTTACTGCATAGGCGGAGCCTACCAAATTTCCCCAAGTCACTACATAACGACAAATGAGGTTTATGATCCGGCCACAAATCAGTGGGAGAAAAAAACACCCATACCGATCGCTCTATCAGGGGCGTCTGCTTGTGTTGTGAACGGGAGCATATATGTTATGGGCGGATTAAATACTAGAAACTCGTCCTGGATGCCTTTTGAAGATTGTATAGTTTATGATCCAGCAGAGGACACTTGGTCGGTGTATAACGCTACTTGGCCAGAGGTGCCTTCTACGAACATGGTTTTTGAGAATAAAGGGTATATCGTGGAAGATTCTACACTCAAGATTCATGATCTGGAGAGGGACAGATGGATGGATGGACCTGATTTACCGCGGATACTTCTCCAGGGCAGAGCGATTGTTGAGGCAGATGGATTATTGTATGCTTTGGGCGGCTGTACTGAGACGTATAGTTATCTTTTTGATGTATGGCGTTCTGCGATTCCTGATCGGGTTCATTTTTCGAGTGCTTTTGTGTATACTCCGTTTGGGTATGGACGGATTCCGCCCGTGGTTTCAGTTTTATCTCTCGAAGATATAGGAGAACAGGCGTTTGGGAATGTGTCGCTTATTTTTGGCGTGAACCGATCGGTAGACTGGATGGGATATAGTCTCGATAACCAAGCTAACGTAACGATCGAGGGGAATGTCACATTATCAGGGTTGTCAAGCGGTTGGCATAACATAACTGTTTTTGCTAAAGACGAGTATGGCAATGTAGGGACCTCTGAGACCACACCATTCACAGTTGCAGCTGCACCTGTTTCCAGGCCACCCATTAACGCTATTGCAACCGTCGGTGTAATAGTGGTGACAGCGGTTGTTGTTTGTGTTGGGTTGGTTTTGTTTTTAAGAAAGCGCAGCCAATTAAAACCCTTGCAGGTGGATGAATACAGTTACAGCTACCCTTAACTTTTCGAACTAAGTAATCTGCTTTTGGTTATAGGTTTGGTTTTGGTTGACCACCAAACGAAAAATGTGTACACCCGGCTTCTTTCGGCTTCTTTCTGTCACATCGTACATGAAGAGAAACTAAAACCGTTTGGCAATAAACCCAGTGATGTGGGCATCATGACTGGATTTAGAGAAATCTTTACATCCATCACAGAATAATTTAGGTAACATAACTGCTTGGAGAGTGGCATCTACATGAGCATACTATCTCACGATACATTTTGGAATGCTATCGTTTCAATGCCCATGACTAAGCGGATGCTTCAGCTCTCACTCAAAGTGTGCCCAGCCTGTGGTAGAACCGTGCTCGAAGCGGCGCTGGATGACTACGGTAGCAGAACAGATCACAAATGCAGTCAATGTAGCGGATTGTATTCTCAGATTATCGCGTTTTGGATAGAATTTCTGCGTCGAGCATTGGGTTTTAAACGTACTAAAGTCGAGAAGCTCCTAACGGATCGTTATGCACGAAACGCGGTGCTAAACCTCGTCGAATCCTTTGCGTATTTTGGCATCAAAAAGCCAATGTCGCTGGTTGCGCCTTTCCTGGTAGTTTGGGACTTCACGCACAAATGCAATTTGCGTTGCAAACACTGCTACAGCAACAGTGGAGAACCTGACGAGGGGGAGTTGACTACCAAACAGGCACTCAATGTTGTCGATCAGTTGGCAGATGCTCATGTAACGGCGTTGGCGTTTAGCGGCGGTGAGCCACTCACGCGTGGAGACTTTTTTAGGGTAGCAAAACATGCCTCCGATCGAGGGCTCTATGTGTCGCTTGCCTCAAACGGCACCTTGCTCAGTAAGGAAAACGTGCAAAAACTAAAAGAAGCCCAGGTTAACTACATCGACATATCTATAGATGGGGCAACTGCTAAAACTCATGACGATTTCCGAGGGGTTCCAGGTGCCTACGACAGGGCTATTGCAGGACTTAAAAACTGCATCGATGCAGACATCTGTGCATGCATTGCCACCACCGTTGGAAAAAACAACATGACAGAACTCCCCGCAATAATTGACTTAGCTGAAAAACTAGGCGTGGAACGGTTTACTTACTTCAATTTCATTCCCGCGGGGCGAGGCAAAAACCACGCCGACCAAGACCTCACAGCTCAAGAACGCGAAGACGTCATGCACTACCTTCTCAATCGCATGTCAGCAGGCTGCAAAACCACCATACTAGCCACCGCACCTCAACTAGCAAGGGTGGCAGCACAATGTCAAGGAGACATGGGTACAGGTGAAGTTACCATGGCACTGGCACATATGCAAACCGTCAAAGTCACAAAAAAGGCAGTACCACTAGGCGAATTCATCGGCGGCTGCGGAGCAGGCAGACTCTACTGCGCCATAAGCCCCCAGGGGGATGTGCGCCCCTGTGTATTTCTTCCAACAAACGTGGGCAACATCAAAACCCAAACATTCAAAAACATCTGGCTAAACGCATCTCTCTTCAACGCCTTTCGCAACCGAGCCAACCTCAAAGGCAGCTGCAACAAATGCACCTACAAATACATCTGCGGAGGTTGCCGAGCACGCTCAGCAGCTTACCACAACGGAGACACCCTAAACGGCGACCCCGGATGCCTCAACGGAGTGAAAATAACAAATGACAACCACTAACCCCTACGCAGTCAATATAAGCCGTGCAGACAAAGGTGTTAGCGACATCTTAAAAGAAGGCCTCGCCAACACAGGGCTACGGGGCAAAAAAAAAATTTTCATTAAACCAAACCTGAGTCACCCCGAATACCTACCCGGGGTCGTCACCAGTCCAACACTCACCCAGGAATTGGTAAAACTACTACGGGATGGCAACAGCGAAGTCATCGTCGGGGAATCCAACGGCATCAACTATCCCTGCTGGACAGCGTTTAACAAAACAGGCATGAAAACTGCAGTGGAAGCAGCAGGCGGAACCGTCATCAACCTAAGCGAGGACAAAGTGGTTGAAGTCAAATTCGACACCAACACACCACTAAAGCAACTCTATCTCCCCAAAACGATAATGGATGCGGATGCAGTCATCGACTTACCCCTGATGAAAACCCACGAGTTCATGGCGTACAGCGGTGCACTCAAGAACCTCTTTGGCTGCATTCCAAGCAACCGCCGCATCTACCTCCACCCCTACCTGCCAGAAGTATTCTACCGTCTCTACACCCTCTTTAAACCACAACTCACCATCATGGATGCACGCACAGGAATCGAAGGCAATGGACCCACAAAAGGCAAACCCGTCAAAATGGGCTTGATTTTAATCGGCAACGACGCCTTAGCCGTTGACATCGTCTCCACCAAGGTGATGATGCTAGACTGGCATGAAACGTACCTGAAATATGTCGCCGACAAGACAGGACTCCACGAAGAAAGCATCGAAGTCAGGGGACTACCGATAGATTCGGTGACACACCGCTTTGAACTACCCAGAATCGATCTACCAGTCAAAGCTCAAATAATGATTTACCACCACGAATATCTAACAAAATTCATGTTCTGCTCGCTCGACATCATCCACCTGTTCCAGAGAATAACCAAAGCCTACCGCAAAGAGCCCCTACAAACAACATAACGATATTCTCTATCTGCCTACCACAGTTCACATAAAGAGATCATCGACTTAGCCATGAAATAAATGCTCTTAACGACCATGCGATACGATGAGTCCATCTGCCGTCAACGCCGTTGTGTGATTTTATTAATTGCCACTTTTTTGGTTTGTGAAAAACAAACTCACCGACAAGACTTAGCTGAGGGCTTCTTTGTAGACGTCTAGGGCACCTTTAACGACTATGCTCCAATCCAGTTGTTCCACCACGGTTTTTCTCGCCAGCAGACCCATCTCTTTCGCTTCGGCATTGTGTTCAAGCAGATAGAGGATATTGTCAGAAAACTGCCGGGAGTTAAAGGGGTCAACAAGCAAACCGTTTTTGCCGCTCTGGATAGTTTCGGGAATACCACCCACTGTCGTCGTCACTACAGGCAACCCTGTTGCCAACGCCTCCAACACCGCGAAGGGGTGATGCTCATAGAAGGTGCTAAAGGCAAAGACATCGGCAGCTTGATAGAGGAGGGGTAGCTTGTGGTCGGGGTAGTAGCCTGTGAATATGATGTTGCCAATTACTCCAATTCGGGAGGCGTGGGCGATGAGTTTTTGCATTTCATCGCTTTGGCCTTTGCCGCTGATGATGAATTTTGCGTTAGGAAACCGCTTTACTACAGCGGGTATACTTTCAATGAGGGTGAATAGCCCTTTGCGTGCGTAGAGTCGGCCAACGGAAACTATGGCGGGTTCATCGGGGTTAAAACCCAGCTCTGTTTTGATTTTACGTTTGTCAATGGCTGGTTGGAACTTTTTGATGTCTACACCGTTATGGATTACTTTGATTTTGTGGGCGGGAATCTTGTAGTAGTTGGTTAGTTCCCGTTTGGTAAAGTGACTCACAGCGATGATTTTTCTGGCACGGTGCAACATGCTCTCTTCAAAGAAGCGTAAGAACCGGTTGAAGCTAACAAGGAATTTTTCGTTGGCGTTTAACCTCAGATAGGGTTCGCCTTTGATGGCTTCAGCCTCGCCCTTCCAGGTGGAATGCACTGTGCAGACCAGTGTTTTGCCAAAGTTTGGGGGTACGGCAAAGCTAGGTGTGAGGGGTAGTTGGGGGTGCATGATGTCGATGTTTGCGGTGTTTTTAACGCTTTGAAGTTTACGGCTACTGTTGGCTGCGAGCATAAACGATTTGATGATGGGGGTTTTTGGGATACTTAGAAAAGATACGTCGAGTTGCGGGTTAGCGTGGATGTCTCGGGTTTGATTGGCACCTGTCACTACATAGACGGTGTAATTGTTTTTTTGAAGCTTGTTGCTTAGATAATATACGTAGCTGCCTGTGCCACCGGTAAGGGGCCAGTATTCGGGGCTGATAAAGCAGACTTTGGGCGACATCAACGATTTCTCCTTGTGAGATAGCGCACCGTTGTGGAGACGGCACCGACAAACCATGCAATTGAGCGTACGAAATAAAGGGTGACGAGGCGGGAAACGACGTTTTCATTGAATTTGGTGGAGATTTTGATAGCTGAGTAGGTAAAGTAGAGAATCATTGCTGCTAGAAGTGTGACTGAACCAAACCATAAAAATCTGAGAAGGGGGATTATTCCGATCAGAAAGGTCGCTATAAGGGTCAGAATGAGTATGGGCTGGATATTCATGCCGACGTCGGTGATTTCGTCACCGCGGGCAAGGGGACCATGTTTAAAGTAGAGTTTTAGTGTGTTTTTGCCGTATTGTAGCTGCTGACGATAGTACGCTTGGAGTGTGGAGCGGTTGTAGTGGTAGCAGACCGCGGTAGGTTCGTAGGCGATTTTGTAGCCTTTGGCGGCGATTCGGAATCCAATGTCGGTGTCGTATTGGCTGGGCAGCTTTTCATCCCATCCGCCCGCCTCTTCGATGACGGCTTTTTTGAGTAACAGATTCATCGTTGCAATGCGACGGGTGTATTTACCGATGCGGCGGTAGCGGTTTTTGAGTTCGTAACCGATGGCCCGTGCCCAGGGATTGTCATAATTCCAAGTGTCGATACTTCCGCTAACACCTGCCACTTGTGGCTCAGCTAAGTGGGGCACTAGTTTTTTTAGCCATTGTGGCTCTACTTTGGCGTCCGAATCGATAAATCCAAGAATCGGGTATGTGGCGATTTTGATTGCATAATTATATGCGGCTGGACAGTTTAGTCGAATAGAGATAACTTTAACTGGCAACTGCTCAGCGATTTTCACTGTTGTATCCTTGCTAAGGCCATCCATCACGATGACCTCAAAGTAACCTGCAGGGTAGTCAAGTGTCAGAATTGATTTGAGGCATTCTTCGATTGTGTTTTGATTGTTGTAGGATGCCACTATGATTGAAACCTTTGGGTAAATGCTCTCGGCCATCTTGTTACCCCTTTAGATAGGCGGTTATGATGGAGAACATGATTTTGCTACCATCCACCACTGGGTCAACGCCTGAGCAGCCATAGGTGCGTTGCTCGAAGGTTATGGGAACTTCAGCTAAACGGAATCCCGCCTTCGCTGTTTTGACAAGCATTTCAGATTCTATTTCGTATCCGCCTGAGTTTAGTTTCTGGATGTTTAGGACTTCACGTTTCATGGCACGGTAGCCGGATTGACTATCAGTTATAGCTACGCCAGTGAAGAGTTGGATGAGATAGTTAAAAATGCGAACACCAAACTTGTTGAGTTTACGCGCCTCGACGTGCTTATGGTTTAGGTATCGGCTGCCGATAACCATATCGGCGCTGTTATCTAAGACTGGCGTGAGGACTTCGGCGAGTTCTTCTGGCCAATGGGAACCATCCGAGTCTATGGTGATGATTACGTCGCCGCGGGCTTGGGCAAACCCGGCACGCAATGCATAACCTTTTCCCAAGTGCTCCCGAAGCGAATACACGCGTACCTTGCGTTGAACAGCCACTTGGAGGGAATTATCATATGAGAGATCGTTAATCACGATTATCTCGTAGGGGTAGCCGATTTGTCGTGCCGCGTCTTTGGTGCGGTCAATGACGTTGCCTATAGTCAATTCCTCGTTATAGACTGGGATAATGATGGATAGTAGCATTTCGCGGTAGCCCATTAAGCTTAACCTCAATGGAAGACCTTATAAAGTTTGGCTACCCCAACCATGCTATCAACCAAATGGGGCAAATAGGAAAAATGCAGCCTGTATCCGCCGTCAAATCTTACTCTGACCGCAAGGTGTGGTTTTCCATGTGGTTTCTGGGTGCGGTGGTTACTTTTGGGTTAGCTTTTTTTCCCATGTTCTACCGATTGGTGGATGGCAGAAACAGGCATCTATCGCATGAAACAGAGTTCGAAGAGCACATCGGCACATACCTCAAAAGCCAAGGCAAAACACCTCCCGCAGCAACAACAACGTTTGAGGTGCGAAACGCCAAACTGTGGGCACTAAGCGTCATTTTAATCATTCCTGCTTTTGTGTTGCTCTACCGGTTATCCAAAGACTTAGCCGCCCATGAGCAACAACAAGATATCTACCTCACAACCGCCCTGCCCCAGCGGGTCTTCATGCCACAGTCGGTACCGTTAACCACTTATGCCTTGATTACAATTGTTACGTTGGGCGTCGGAGGCGTGTACTGGCTATATAAAATCGTCAACCTGTATAACGCCCACTATAAAGCTCACTTAGCAGTAGAGAAAGAGTTGAGCCGCCTATTGGAGGAACAACAAAGTGTCCAGCACATGTAAAAAACGCAGGTTCATCAGCCACGGCGGTGACATATGGGGGTTTAGTAGAAAACACAACATTCCCCTCGAAGAAGTGCTGGAGTTTAGCGGGCCCATTAACTTTTTGGGTCCGCCCCCAAAAGCAGTGGAAGCCGTCAAACAAAATGCACGACTAATCAAATTCTATCCCGATCCAAACCCTACAGAATTCAAAGAGAAAATCGCACAGTATGTGGGTCATGGGGTAGAAGCCGAGAACCTCCTGCTGGGCAATGGCTCTATCGAACTCATCTACATGATAACCGAAGTTCTACCCCAGCATTTCAGAGCAGTGATTCCCATCCCGTCCTTTTCTGAATACGAAAAAGCCACGCTTCGGGTGGGCGGCGAAGTTACCTTCGTCCAGCTGCCAACGAATTTCGCATTGGACCCTCAAAAAATTAAAGCCGCGGTCACCGATGACACAAAAATCATGTGTCTCTGCAATCCCCACAGTCCTTCAGGTACTTTGTATAGCAAAGAAACCATAATTGATCTTGTGGATTTCTGTCAGAAAAAAGGCATCATATTTAGTGTTGATGAAAACTATATTGAATTCGCTGCGAAAGGTGATGAAAATACTGTTGCGGGTATGGTGAAGGATTACGAAAATCTCTATGTCATCCGTAGCGTCACCAAATTCTACGGGTTAGCAGGTTTGAGATTCGGCTATGCAATCGCAGCCCCTGACTTGATTGATAAGTTAGAGACGATACGACAACCGTGGAGCATCAATGGCTTAGCATGTCAAACTACGCTGGCCGCTTTTAGCGATACCGAATTTATCGAGAACGCTAAGGCAATCATCAGCAAGAACCGAGTTGAACTCGCCAATGCACTATGTGAAATCGAAGGCTTACATGTCTACCCATCCACAACTAACTTTCTGCTTATAAAAATCACAGAACGCAAACTAACATCCACTATGCTAAAAGAACTCCTTGCTAAGGAGCGTATCATGGTACGGGACTGTTGCACATTTATGGGCATGGATGACAGCCACATTCGAATAACCATCCGATCAGCCAAAGACAACCAAGTACTCATAGAAACAATAAAACGCGTGCTATCCAAAAATGCTTAGCACCATATAGCGTTTAGGCCTCACTTTCAGGGGTTCAAACTGCGTGGGAAAAACAGTTGTACGTAAAATCAATGTTTTAGGTTTTGATGCGCTCTTTGAAGGCTAATTTGGATTGGTAGTTTGTAGGGGCATTTTGGTTCGCATTGTCCACATTTGCTACAGTTGTCAGCTTTGTTTTCTAAGCTGTAATAGAGCTTCGCAGCCCAAGTTCGTAGGTGGTAGATTTCGTGGAAGGATTGGAAACGGAGCACGGCAGGAATGTTGATATTCTGTGGGCAGGGCAAACACTGTGCACAGTCACGACAATAGTTGCCCAAGTCGGAACTAAATTGTTTCGGCTCAGCCTCAGTTGCGTTTTTGTAGTTTTGCCCAGCTTTAACGGCGGTTTCAACCTCACCGATGCTTCGTACGCCGGGGATAACAACGGCGACCTCCTGTGCGAGCACATAGTGCAACAGACTGTTAACCTGTGCTTCGGGAGAGTTACCCAGCAGCGCCCTAAGTTCAGGTTCTTCTGAGATCAGTGATAGAGAGGGCTGATAGAGACACGTTATTAGATTAGAGGTTTTGGCAGACAGCGGCTTCATCGCTACCACACCCACATCATGTTCTTTTGCAAGGGGTAAAAGCTCTTCAAGAGCTTGTCTTGTCACTACATTTAAAGGCACCATCACGGTGTCAAACTCGCCTGTTGCCACTGCCTTAGCCAAAACTCGAGGTCTGTGTCCCGTGATACCAATGAAATCCACCAAGCCTTGGCGTTGGGCTTCTTTGCAGGTTTGCAGTGACCCATCAACACTCATGGCTTTAGCGAGCGTTTTATCATCATCGATGCCGTGTAGTTGAAGAATATCTGCATGATCTGTTTGGAGACTCTTTAGGCTTACCTCAAAGTCGTCGAGGGACTCCTTTTTGGTTCGGCTCCCCGTTTTTGTAGCTATAACGCATTGGTTTCGTATGTCTTGGAGTGCTGCGCCGATCTTGGCTTCGCTGTCTCCATCCCAGCGAGCGGTGTCAAAATATGTTATGCCTAAAGAAAACGCGTGTTTCACAACTTGGATGGCATCAGGCGAAGGTAATTCAGCGAGCCATGTGCCGCCGAAGCCGACTTGGGAAACCCAGAGGTTTGTCCGTCCAAGGCGCCGCTTATCCAAGGCTATCACTTACCGTTGGGCCACCCAAAAACTCATCTCAGGTCTACACATCATTCGATAAAGCAGGAAAAGCGGGTTGGGAACAAAGGTTGCGGTTTGATAGTAGTCGGTGCGTTCATATGAGCTAAAGCCTGCGGCTCTAAATATACTTTGAATGACTTGATGATCCAGGGGGTGGTCTTTTTTGTGCCAGTAATCCGATAGGGTATAATTAATCGTCGGCACGTGTAAACCAGTTAACATGAAGTAGAGGCTGTTTATCATAGGCACGGAGTGGAAATAGAGACCTTTGACCATGGTTGCTAGGCCGCTTGGTTCGTTTCGCCAGTAGTAAGGGGAGGCTTCATGGTCGATGTAGATTACGCCGCCCCGTTTGAGGTAACCAATTACGGTTTTGAGTGTAGCGGGGTAGTTGGGGAGGTGGTGAAGAACACTGTAGAAGGTGATTAAATCAAATTCGGCCGTCTCAAAGCTGAGGTCTTCTATGGGTGAATTTATGATAGTTAGCTTATTTGGGATATAGGGGGCATATTTTTCTTTTAGAATTCGACACATATCTGGTGAAATGTCGGTTGCCGTAACGGTGTAGCCCATCATTAAGAGTTTGCCTGTCAAGTTGCCGGTGCCGGCACCGACGTCGAGTGCTTTTTTTTGGTTGTTGCTGATTTGGTGACTGATTGCGGCAAGTTTGGCAGCTATGCGTTTCTGCTCTTTTTTGCTATAAACTTCGGGGTGGAGCGCCTCGTAGTATTTTGCTTCAGAGCGGTGGACTGCAACGTTTGCTTGGTGTATTTGATCCTTGAGGTCTGGGTTTAGCAAGAGGTTCCATCCGAGGGATAGTTGATTATGTCTGTTTTCAACTTTATATGTTGTTGTTTGAAGAGTTAGGAAAGCATCATGGGAGCTTTTTTTAGGGTTGTCCAGAAACCGTCCCGTTTAATCTTGTGTAGAATCCGTCGGGGGGATTTGTTAAAGCTCATGTGGAATTGCCTTTGAATTTTTAACAGGGCATCGTAGTCGAACTCGGTTGTTTTGACGTATGCGGCGTAGTCTTCGATTTTGCTGTAGAGGTGGTTTTGCATGACTTCATCGTAGAGAGGACTGCCGGGTACTGCGATGTAGATGTTCCAACGGCAGAAGTCGGGATCGAGTTTACGGGCAAATTTGAAGGAGGCGTTCATATCCTCGACTGTTTCGCCGGGTAAGCCCAGTAGGAATGAGCAGGCGGTTAGGATGCCCTCGTCTTTGCACATCTGGAATGCACGTGTGGTCTGTTCGACGGTGACCCCCTTGTTGATTTTTTCTAGGATACGGGGGGAGCCGGATTCGACGCCGAACCAGATTGTTCGGCACCCCGCGGATTTCATCTCTTGGATGAGCTCTTTGGTGAGCAGGTCCGCGCGAGTATCGCAAACCCATTGGATGTCGAGTTTGTTTTCGCGGATTAATCGGCAGAGCTCGAGAGTTTCTTTCTTTTTTATGGTAAAGTTGTCGTTGATGAAATAGATGCCTTTTGTGCCAAACTTGTTCTGCAGATATTTGATTTCATCGAAAACACGTTGGGGGCTAAAGGTGCGGCAGGTGCGGCCCATTAATCCAGTGGTTTCGCAAAAAGCGCAACTAAAGGGGCAGCCTCGGGCGATGCTCATATTGTCAACGGGTTTGACACCAGGGAGGTACTCCATTTCGCGAACATACTGTTCTATGGGTAGGAGGTGCCATGCGGGAAAAGGGATTTCATCCATGGAGGTGATGTATTGACGTGGATTTTTAATGATTTGGCCATCATCATTTCGGTATGCTAATCCAGCGATTTGTGAGGGGTCGTTGGTTTTATCGCCTTTGATTATGTAGTTGGCTAGCTGTACCATAGCCCGTTCGCCTTCGCCCATGACGACATAGTCAACTTCAGGGTTTGTTAGGAGGGTTTCGGGTTCGTATGAGGCGTGCCAACCGCCAATCACCACCCTGCAAGTGGGCACGGATTCTTTAACGGCCTGTGCAGTTTCTATGACGCGGCTGTAGGTAACTGAGCTGCAGGTTATGCCCAGGATTTGGGGTTGAAGTTTAGCGGCTTCAGCTTTGATTTCCTCTATTGGTTTTTCGAGCAGATAGTTATCTATCATGTGTACTTCGAAACCGCTTTTCTCTACTGAGGCAGCGACGTAGGCTAAACCAACAGGGATGAATCTTCTTCCATGTATCCAGGGTCCATTTATGGGGGGCGCAGGCGTCATAAGTAGAATCATATGGCAACATCCTTATGCGAGGGGAATAGGTACATTGGAAGTTTGTAAAAAAGTTTACTTAAAAAAACAAACCAGCCGCCAGTATCTGAATGGTGTACTGTTTCATACTGAGGGCTGGATTAGTATGTACGATGTGAGTGAGAAAAGCTTTTCAAACAAGATATTAGCCGTTGGTAACATACCACGGAAAAAAGGCTGGAAAGTAATCAATCATCTCGGGCAAAAGCTAAGCGCGATCTCAAAGTAGAGTAGAGCCAAATCAGCCATCAACATCATACATTCACAAAAAGCTAAGTCCGCAGAAGTACCACGACCTTTTAGGAAATGTTTTAAGCTTCCCTACTGTGTATTTTGCAACACAGGGCATCAGTGAATTCGATGAAACCGCATGTTACACTTATCAACCCATCCACGCCGTTGGGGTCAACGGGACATTTACCATTTGCAGTGTTAGGTTTAGGCTACTTAGCGGCCGTTTTAGAAAAAAACGGTTTCCAGGTTGATGTTATCGATTGTCAGGCATCCAGACTTGATTTTGAGCAGACTAAAGAGGAAATCAAAAAACGCCAGCCAGACATAGTTGGTTTAACAGCAAGCACCCTCTCCTACAAGTCAGGCTTGAAAATAGTCCAGTCGGCCAAAGAAGTCAACCCCAATATCCTAACAGTAATGGGCGGCCCTCATGTTACCTTCTGGGACACACAAGCCCTCAACGAGTGCCCCCAAATAGATATGATCATACGTAAAGAAGGCGAGTACACAATGTTAGAGGTCGTACAGAGGGTTGCAGCTGGACAGGGTTTTGAGAACGTTTTAGGGGTAACCTACCGTAGCGGCGATAAAATAGTGCGCAATGAGGATCGCGCTTACATCGAAAACCTCGACGAGTTGCCGTATCCAGCACGGCACCTCTGGCCGATGGATCAACTTCGTAAAACTGAGGATATTATCTACTTAATTGCCAGCAGAGGTTGTGTGTACTGGTGCAGTTTTTGTGCTACTGTACGCATGCATGGACGTAAGTACCGCTTTAGAAGTCCAGAGAACGTGGTTGACGAACTGGAGTTTATGCATAAAACCTACGGTGTAGACATTTTCACTTTCTGTGATGATGCATTCACTGTCGATCAAGCACGCACAGAGAAGCTCTGTAAAGCGATTCTTGACCGTAAGCTCAAAATTCAGTGGAACTGTGGCACCCGTGTCGACATGCTCACCAAAGAACTGCTGCTAAAAATGAAAGAGGCCGGCTGCATTTCAGTTTGGTTCGGGGTCGAATCGGGTACACAGCAGGTTCTTGACGAAATGAAAAAAGGCATCACCACCGAACAAACCATAGAAGTCTTAGGTTGGGTCAGAGAACTCGGGTTACGTCCAGTGCCCAACGTCATTTTGGGTTTCCCGACTGAGACCAAAAAGTCAGCGTGGAAAACAATTCACTATGCAGAGAGACTTAGCCCCAAAGATGTCCCATTCTACAACATCGCAACCCCGTTCCCAGGTACCCCAATGTATGACCAAGTCCTCGAGAACGGCTGGCTAAGAGTCACTGACTTTGACAAATATGACACCGCTACCCCCATTTTCGAAACTCCCCAACTAAAGATGAAACAATTAAAACAACTCAGGCAACAGGCGTTTAACCACTTCTACCTGCGACGAGCCTACTACCTCGACAAGTCCCGACGTTTCAAGGTTTCTACAGCGTTGACCGTTGGAATGAATCTTGCAGGATATATATTAGCGAAGCTACGTGCCCTATAACAGGCCCAGCGTACAGCTTACAGCCCAGCAAACAGCATTTTCCCCGAGCGGTTCGGTTTCACAATGTTGGTCTAGTCCAGTAGGGCGGTTGTTTGGGGCTGGGAGGAAATCTGTAAAATATATATGATGCAGTTAGTATTAGAGCTACCTAACAACGTGCATTAGGGAAGAGAAATGACTGTTCACATTACGCTGGTAAATCCTCCATATCCCGTCGGGTCACATTTGCACCCGCCCTTTCTGCCATTAGGCCTTGGCTATTTAGCTGCCGTTTTAGAGAAGAACAACTACAAAGTCGATGTAGTCGACTGTCAAGCCCTAAAACTTGGCTACGAAGAAACAAAAGCAGAAATCAAAGCACGCCAGCCAGACATAGTTGGAATAACCTCCACCACATTAACCTATAAATCAGCCCTCATACTCATCAAAGCCGCCAAAGAAGTCAACCCCAACATCCTAACCATCCTAGGCGGGCCTCATGTCACTTTCTGGGATACCCAGGCACTTGACGAATGCCCCGAACTTGACGTTGTCGTCAGACGCGAAGGCGAACAAACAATTCTAGAGTTAGTCCAAAAATTAGAGGCAAAACAGGACTTCAAAGATATTTTAGGCATCACATATCGCGACAACGAAAAAACCGTCAGAACCGAAGATCGTCCATGGCTCGAAAATCTCGACGAATTGCCCTTTCCAGCCATCCATCTCTGGCCTATCGAGAAGATGCGCAGCTTTGGCGAAGTCATCTTTCCATTAACCACCAGCAGAGGATGCGTTTACTGGTGCAACTTCTGCACAGCCGTGCGTATGATGGGTAGAAAATACCGCATGCGAAGCGTCAAAAACGTAGTGGATGAACTCGAATACCTCCACAAAAACTTCAACGCTGAGCACTTTACATTCTACGATGATGCCTTTACAGTTGACCAAAACCGAACTGCAACCATGTGTCAAGACATCCTTGACCGCGGTTTAAAGATTCGGTGGAACTGTGAAACTCGTGTTGACATGGTTACAAAAGAGTTGCTGCTAAAGATGAAACAGGCAGGCTGCACTGATGTGTGGTTTGGTGTAGAGTCAGGTTCCAACAAAGTCCTAAACGCAATGGATAAGGGCATTAGCATCGAACGCACCCAACAAGCGTTCAAATGGGCACACGAAATAAAGCTGATGACCGTTGCCAACGTCATCTTGGGTTTTCCAGCGGAGACAAGAGAAAGCATCTGGCAAACCGTTAAATTCATCGAAAAACTCGACCCAAATGATGTTGGTTACTACATAGCTACACCTTATCCGGGCACCCCCATGTATCAGCAGGTCAAAGACAGCGGTGCACTACAAATCTTTGACTTCGACAAATATGACACTGCTACCCCCACTTTCAACCTTGACAACCTGACCATGGAAGAACTCCGGGATACGCGCGAAAAAGCTTTCCATAGTTTCTATCTTCGTCCACGCTACGCAATCGTCACCCTCATCAAAGGCGGAGTTTACGGACGTGCCTCATCAATGCTGGTTTTAGCTCACATGCGCAGAGCCATACGCTCAGCATTTACTTTCAACAAAAAGCCCACTACTTGACCACATTTTCCTGTGGCAGCAGCATCAAACAGTCCTTTTTGTTTTATATCCATTGGAAGTGAGGCTTTATATCATATTGTAATGACTTCTACGCTGGGGATACGATGAAAGTTGCCTCTATGTGGAGCGGCGGAAAAGACAGTTCACTAGCCACCTACGAGGCCATTTTACAGGGTCACACAGTCACCGACCTTGTCAGCTATAGCTACAAGGGCACAGCACAGACTAACCCAAATATGCCTGTTAGTCCTTTGAGTCGCATCTTTAACGTCGTCGGTAGAGCCGCACCAAGTATAGTATCCAACCTTGTAAGTGTCGTCTACCACAAAGACCTAAGCACCATGATACCACACGAAGTTGCACCCCAAATCATCCAGAAACAGGCGCAGGCAATCGATGTGCCCCTGGTGCAAGGCGAAGTCCGATGGGACACTATCGATCAATTTCTAAAAACCAGTATCCACGGCTTAAAGGAGAAGGGCGTTGGAGGCTTAGTCTTTGGAGTGGTTCCACCAACTTTTCCCCTTGATACAAGCGAAAAACTTCGCGAGTACCAAACCCTAATAGCACATAAGGAATGGATGAACCGCATTTGTCACGAGCTAGATGTTAAACCAATTACGCCACTGTGGGAGAGCAACCCTGATCAGATCCTAAGGGATCTTATCGACAAAGGCTTCGAATCCATAATTCTTGTTGTGGACTCGAAGTATTTTGGGGAGGAGTGGTTGGGCAAGAAAATCGACAAAAATTTCTTGGATGCTGCCTACAAACTCCAGAAGGAGAAGAGTGTACATGTTGGAGGCAGTGGCTATCACTCGCTTGTTTTGGATGGACCATTCTTTAAGAGAAAGCTAAAGATTCTAAAGAGCCGCAAAATCTGGAAGCGGGATTATGGTGTCTTAGAAATTGACAAGTTAGAGCTCGCCGCAAAATAGAAGGCTATGTGTTTTCTGCGCACAATTACAACGGTAGCGACAAATAAGGAAACCAGTAACGACAAAACGGTCAGTAATGGCGGAAACCGACTATGGTTACTATGCAACGTTCGTTCCAGAGTTTCTCTTGGCCTATTTCTACAACTTTGCCTTGCAACATGAGTTTTGGAAACTATATAAACCGTTGAAACGTATAGTTGTCAAATAAAAAATGGTGCCCTCTCACATGGCTGTTGCGAAAAATAGAGATGTCAAGGTAGCACTGGTTAATCCGCCGATCATAGAGGGTACATTTCGGCATCACCTCTACCTACCCATGGGGCTAGCGTACTTAGCTGCGATTCTAAGGCAGAACGGCATTGAAACTAGAATCTTTGATTGCCAAGCCCTATACATCAACCATGACCAGCTTAAATCAGAACTTAGCCTCTTCCAACCCGATATAGTTGGCATCACATCAATTGCACCGTTGATGAGTTCCGCCTTGCTCTCGGCAAAAGCTGCCAAAGAGACCCTGCCAAACGTCGAAGTCATCATGGGTGGCCCTCATGCCACCTTCATGGATGAACAAGTCATCGCAGAACAAACCGCCGTGGATTTAATCGTACGAGGTGAAGGGGAGCAGACCCTACTAGAAATCGCCCAAACTTTAGGTGATAAAAACAAACTCCACGACATAAAAGGCATCACCTTCAAAGAAAACGATAAGGTGCTGCGCACCCCCAACCGCCCCTTCATCGAAGACTTAGATGCGCTACCAAGACCCGCCTACGACCTCTTTGATCTCGACAGGTATCGACTGTTTGGTAAACGATTACTACCAGTCATCACAAGCCGAGGCTGTCCCTTTCAATGCAACTTTTGTGTTGCCACACGCATGTTTGGCAAAGAGTATCGTATGCGAAGCGCCAAAGCTGTGCTCGATGAGTTGGAGTGGCTTAAGAACACTCATGGAGCTGAGGCCTTCACCTTCTACGATGATACGCTAACTTTTAACAAGGAACGTCTGTTCAAAATCCTCGATGGGATGAAGAGTCGAGCCATCAATTTGCCTTGGGACTGCCAAACACGGGTCGATCAGGTCACACCTGAGGTTTTGACTCGGATGCGTGCAGCGGGTTGTCAGCAGGTGTTTTTCGGTGTGGAATCAGGTTGCCAAAAAGTTCTCAAAGCCATAAACAAGAAAACCCGTGTGGAGCAAAACGAGAAAGCCATCAAAATGGCCAAAGATGCAGGCTTATTTGTCACCATTTCACTAATCATTGGATACCCCGGCGAAACCCAAGATACCCTCAGAGAGACGTTGACGTTTGTGCAAAAAACCAAACCTGATGATGTCTATGTCTGCGTAGCCACACCTTTTCCAGGCACAGAGTTACGAGCCGCGGTGGAGAGAAACGGCTGGAAGATTTCCGATAACTTTGACAGCTTTGACACGATGACGCCGGTTTTCGAAAATCCAGAGTTATCGCTTGCACCTGAGGAAATCACGACATTTAGGGAACAATTCTATGACAGCATTTATTCGCCAAGCTATGTGGTCCGGCACCTGTTTAGGAGGAACTCGTATAGTCGTATGATGGCAAGAACAGCCGCAAACCACATTCTCTGGCGGCTACGGTCAACACGCAAGCCCAAAAAGGCCGTATCAACGCAAACGCCAGCCTAAACAGCAAATCTTGTATAGGCTATTTTACGCTCGCTATACATGACTGCATCAAATATTGAAAATATACGGTAGGCAGAGACAAGAGCAGCCCGATTATTAATTCGATTCGGGGATGGAGGGTATTGTGTTGGATTTGGTGACGTAACAATTGGAAACAAAGAAACAAAGGGGCATATCAAATATCAATGGATTATTTTGGATAGTATCCAACGATTTTTAGGAATGCTTTGGTTATGGGGCTTCTGCCATATTTTACATGGATCACTTGGAGGGCTTCCTTGGCGGGGAACATAAAATTGGCGGTTTTGTTGAGTTCGTGAAAGGGTTTGCCGCTGAATTTGTTATAGTTGTGGATGTAGAAGAGCATGGCTTGTTTACGTGAGTAGAAGTGAGGGATGTAGTTTTGGACGTTGTATCGGCGACAGACGTTATCGAAACGGACATAGGTGTTGTAGAGGTAGGATTCATCCATGTTACCGCAGGATGGAGCTAGGGGACGACCTTCATAGAGGTAATTGTATTTGGAGAGCAGTGGCTCTTGGCGGCATCGGAGGAAGTTTTTGAAACGATCCGTGCCACGCATGTCGAGCATGCCAGTTAGGACGAATTTTGCACCGGCTTTGGTGGCGGCTCCGATAACTTGTGACATGTTTTCCTCTGAGTCGGTTACGTAGGGGATAAGCGGAATCATCCAGAGTCCAACAGTTATGCCGCGGTCCGCAAGTGCTTTGATGACTTCAAGTCGCCGTTTGGGTGGGGGTACATTTGGCTCGATGGTTTTTGCGAGTGTTGCGTCAAGGGTGGTTATGGTTATAGCGACACAGCACCAGGATTTTTTGGAGGCTTCCTCGATGAGGTCGATATCTCTTAGGATGAGATCAGATTTGGTGCCTATAGCAAAGGGCCAGCTGTACTGGTTTAGTACTTGTAGCACTTGGCGGGTGATTTGGTACTCTTTCTCTGCAGGTTGATAGGGGTCGGTGCTTAGACTCAAGCGCACGATGCCTTTGCGTTTGAATGTGGATAATTCGTGGGTCAACACTTTTGGTGCGTTGGTTTTAGCGAAAACAGGAACGGAGAATTCGCGACAGTTCTCAAATTTTTGTGAAGCGGTGTGGCAGTAGAGGCAGTTGAATTCGCAGTTGTTGTAGGGGTCAAAGCAGTAGCTTGCCCAGAACTGGGTATTTAATAAGCCAAAGGTGCCCAGCACGCTTTTGCATTTGGTTTCTCGATACTTTGGCGCATTAGTGGACATTAAATCCCTTCCCAATTCATTGTGTAACCCTTATTAACTTTAGCTGTAGGCGGTCATGTTTTGGTGTGGTTATGGTTTTCCCAGTAGAAATTTTAGGGCTTTCTTTGGGTCACGGATAGCTTTTAGGATCTTCTCAGAGGTAATGGCGTGGTTGATTAAATGCGCTTTGGCACAGAGTTCGCGAACCTCCTCGGGTGTGAAATCGGGGGTTTCAATCAGTGGTTCCACCTCAGCAAGGGAGGAGTCACTAAAGGTTTCCTTGAGGTAGTTACCTTGGACGGCTTGTTCGTAGAGTTCAGTGCCATAGACAGGCATAGCGATGCTAAAGTAGAATCGGTCGGCGCCGAGTTTACGGAGCTTGTAGGCGTAGGTGATGGTTTGGTTGATGTCGGCCTTGGTTTCCCCGATTAAGCCCATCACAAAGAAGCAGCCGACTCTGATGCCGACTTTTCGGGCTAAAACCACAGCGTGCTCTACGTCGGAGAGTTTTTGGTTTTTTTTGATGATGTGGTCAACGACGTGTTGTACGCCTGATTCAGGGGCAACACGGATTTTTTTGCAGCCAGAGGCCTTCATCTTTCGTAACAAGGGTTCGTCGAGGGTGTCGGCGCGAACGCCGTTTGGGGTGAACCATTCGAGGTGTAGGTCTTTTTTAACCATGGTTTCATAGATTTCGGTGGCTCTTTTCTTGTCGATGGTCATGTTGTCATCGAAGAAGTCGATCTGTTTCACGCCATACGTGTTTACGAGTTGCTCAAGTTCAGAAACGACGTTCTGAGGGCTTCGGCCACGCCAAGTGCGTCCCATCACGTTGTGAATAGTACAGAAGACACATTGGTGGGGACAGCCGCGACTGGTTATCATCATAGACCATGGTTTGTTGATTTCGCCTCGTAGGGGGTTTTCTTTGACGGCAGCAAAGTATTCCTTCATGGGCAGTAGATGTCTTGCAGGAAAGGGTAGAGCATCCAAGTCCTTAACCAGTGGTCTTGGAGGAGTAATTATGGTTTTTCCATCCTCAATAAATCCAAGGCCTTTAACTTTTTTGGGGTTTTTACTTTGCTCTAACACATCCACCAGCTCAGCGACGGTTTCTTCGGGTTCGCCGATGACTGCAAAATCTATGTTTCGGTCCTCGAGGCATTCTTTGGGACGCACTGACGGATGCAACCCAGTCAGCAAGGTGGTGGTGTCCTTGTTGACCTCTTTTACTGTGGAGATGACCTCGTTTATGGAAATCCACCAACCCGAAAACGGCACCGTAACGCCCACCACATCAGGGGTCCATGCCTTAACTTTGGCAGCGATTTCCTCGTTGCGCAAGCCCTGACGATATTTAAGTCCACCGATATCTTCAAGGTTTCTCCATCCCTCAGTCGGTGCATCGATAACTTGGACTTTGTGATTTTTTTCGAGCACCGCAGCTATGTAAGCGATTTCGAGCGGTTGGAAAACACTGGGTTTACCCCAGAGTTTGGGATGAATACGAGGCGGGTTAATGAGGCAAACACGCATCGGGATACACACACTCTTTGGTGCCTTTGATGTTTGATTGGTATCTACCGTGATTAATAGCTTCCTCAAAACGCGGTTGATGATTAACCGTAATTTCCGGAAATATTTCTTACAACACTGGTTATCCAATACAGATAGGTAGCAAAATCTCAGGTAGATTAAACTGGGAAGAGAAAGAATCGCATGAAAATAAGAAACGGCAAGAATAGCAAAACACACAGCACAATGGTCATATCGCGGATTTTGAGTGCTTGCAAAATCTTGCTGCCCGTTAAGGGTTCATCGGGGTCACCCAAGATGTATCTGTTGGGTTTAATCAACTGTACGCGAAGTGCACCTGCAGTTGCAGCCATGGGCCAGCCGTGGTTTCGGCTCTGGGTTTTGCCGTTGTCGCGTTTTGCGATGCGCCAGGCGTTTTTGTAGTCATAGCGTAAAAGTGCAGCGGAGGCAACTATTAACAGTGCGACTAGGCGGGTGGGGACGTAGTTGACAACGGTGTCGAGAGTTGCGCTAAACCAGCCTGTGTTTATGTGTTCTTTATCTTTGAAGCCCACCATGCCATCAAGAGTATTTATGGCGCGGAAGGCAATGGCACCTGTGACTCCGAAAAACGAAAACGCGATGATCGGGGAGAGTTTGAAGTCGATAAGGTTCTCAGACATGGATTCTATGATTGCGCTGCCCATTTGTTGGGCGTTTAAGTGTGTTGAGTCGCGGCGTGAGAAGTGCGCGTATTTTTTAGCTTCCTTGGCATCGTTGGAATCGATGGCTTTGGCTGCTGCTTTTGCCCAGTCTGTTTCAAGTTTGATGCATATGGTGGCCTTGAGCAAAATGATGCCGATGAAGGCGTAGAGGAAAACACTCAAGGCTGTAAATGTGATGTATGTGCGAATTGCCCAGAGCAACATGAAAGGGGGAATCGTAAAAGCTGCAATAACTGTTAAGCCCAAAAGAACTCCTAGGAATTTCTCAGTTGATGGGTTTGGGTTTTTGAATGCTGGCTCGATTTTCTTGGTGAAATCGCCCATTAGTACGGTCGGATGTATTTTGTAAAGCAAACGGTCGGGATTGCTGGGGGAGGGATCACCAAAAATTAAGTCTATCCCTATTGCGATAAACAGCATGACGATAGCGACTAATGCGTCTGTGAGCAAGTGTGGTTTAACCCAAGAGTTCTTTGCTGACTACTTCAGAAGAACAGTTAATATCAATTACGGTCAAACAGAGGTCCGTGTATTTCCACCTATGTTGGCCAAAGCGACATACCAATTATACTCAAAGTCCACTCTGTATGTGATAGTGTGGTGTAGTGCTAAAAAAAACAACATTGTCATCGCAGAACTTTGCTACCGACTATCACCATGTCAACTCTGATATTCTTGATTTGGCTGCTTGGTACCTTCTCAGGGTCATCGGAGAGAATCGTGAAATCGGCGAGTTTACCTTCTTCAATTGATCCCTTGAGGGTTTCTTCGCCTGAGGTATAAGCTGCGTCCAAAGTGTACATTCTAAGTGCCTGTTCCACTGTTAGCCGTTGCTCCATAAAACAAGGGCGTTCGACGAGTTCCTGCATGCCCAAAAGTGGGCTAAGCGGTTCCATGGGGCAGTCCGAACCACCGCCTATCTTGACACCTGCCTCGAGGAGGGTTTTTAGTGGATGTAGCCACTTGGCCCTCTTTTCACCCAGATGTTGTGTGGCAGACCAGACATTGAATTCGGTTGTGATAACTTTGGGCTGCACCGTAACGACAACACCACTACGGCTTAGCTGTTCGAGTAACGCGGGATTTAGGATTGCAGCCTGTTCAAGTCGGAGACGGCTGCCAGCTGGTTTGGATGCTTGCTCGATAGCGTTTAGCACCGTAGCGACGGCTTTGTCGCCCATCGCGTGTACGACAGGCAAATAGGCGGCCGCTAACACTTCCTCAAGCAAACCCGCTAACGTTGTTTCAGTGAAGAATAGTTTGCCGCGGTTGGTTGGGTCATCGTTGTAGGGTTCCACCATCGCTGCGGTTTTTGAGTCTAAGTAACCGTCTACTGCGATGAAGACACCGCCCAAATGCAGCATCGAGGGGTCGTTTGAGTAGAGTTCAGCGGCTTTTTTTAAGAATTCAGGGGGCACTATCACGTTCACTCTTAGCGGCAGCTTGCCCTCGGCGTGGAGTCGTTGGATTAGGGTTAACTCGATTTCAGAGAGGATTATCCAGTGTACACTGGTTAAGCCTGCCGTGGTCAACTTGTTGCAGGCAATTGCTGTTGCAGCTGTGAGTTCATCAAGCGATGGTTCGGGCACTTTTTGCCAAACTAGGTTGGTTGCACTACCTCGCAGAATACCTGTAAGTTCGCCCGATGCATCTTTATCAATTATACCATCGTTTGGAGCGATAGTTTGGTTTGTTACTTCGCTTTTGGATAGTGCAGGGGTGTTTACGGCACAAAGGTATGCGGTTTCGTGGTAGAGTATGACGGGCGTGTTTGGGGCCGCTTTGTCTAGGTCGCTGATTGTTAGGAGACGTTTTTCTTTGAGGCCTTTGTCGTTCCAGCCTCTGCCTATGATCCATCTATCGGGGGGTAGTTTGTCTGCTTTTGCTCTAAGAAGGTCAATTACGTCTTGGATTGACTTTGTTTGGGTTAGGTCAATCCACAGGAGACATCGACCAAAATCCGCAACGTGTATATGGGTATCGATTAAGCCGGGAACCACGGTTTTGCCCTCCAAGTTAATGACATGGGTGTTTTTATCGATCAGTGGAGCGATTTCATGGTTTGTGCCAACTTTTATGATACTGTTTTCTATGATGGCAACTGCTTCTGCGTGGGGTTGGTTGGAGTTTAGGGTTTTAATATTTGCGTTTATGAGGGCTAAATCGGCTGGCAAGCAGATCACTATTTCGCCTATGGGGGGCTTATGATAAAAGCTTTGCTTATCGGGGCACCTACGGTTTGTGTTGTTTACGAAGGCGGTAACCGACTATGCCAATGATCACCAAAATGGCGATTACAACACCGATTACGATTGTGACCGAGGTCATATTGAATGGTGCCGATGGATTGGAGAGGTTAGCTGTTGAAGCCTTTTCTGTGATTTCATCGGTGAAACAGTAGAGGTTCCAGTCGTTGCATCCTACGTAGAGTCGATTGTTAGCTATAGTCGGCGTAGACCAGCTGCTCGACGGCGTGGTGATACTACTGATGATTTGGCCTTGTTTTGTGGTGTCTAGGATGAATATGTGCCGTTGACTGGTGACCATGTAGACTTTGCCATTGGCGTAGGAGGGGGAAACTGTGAGTTCGTCACCTGTGAAGTAACTCCATATGGCCTCACCTGTGGCTGCGTTTAGGCATGCGAGGTTGAATTTATCGATTATGTAGAGGTGACCATCTACATAGATAGGGCTTGAGATGATAAATTCGCCTGCGTCGGGGTCAGTGAAGTCCCAGAGTATGGTGCCTGAGATTTCGTCTAAACCGTAGTAGGTGCGCATGTTGGTTGAGGCGAAAACCATGCCGTTGGCTACAGAGGGGGTGCCCAGCATTTCGGTGCCGCCTTGGAACTGGTGAACGTAGGGGAAAGTTTGTTTCCAGATAATACTTCCGCTGTATACATCGAGCTTGTAGAGTGCAGCGTCGAGGGGTTCTTGGGAGTAGAAAAAGACACCGTTGCCGGCAACTGCAGGAGAGGAGGTTATGGGACCTTCGGTTTTGGTTTTCCAGACTACATTGCCGTGGGATGCATCTATAGCGTAGAGATATCCGTCTATGGAACCAACGTAGACTCGTCCGCCTGCAACAACAGGGGACGATTTCATCACAATGGTGTTGAATGTGAAGGGCAGGTTACCGTTGACAAAGGTCTTCCAGAGAAGTTTACCTGTGGATGTGTCAAGGCAGTAAACGTATCCATCGTCACCACCCGTGTAGAGTTTTCCATCCACCACTGCAGGTGTAGACTCAACAGCACCGCCGGTAGCAAATTTCCAAATGAGCTCACCACTCCAAGCGCCCACGGCATAGATGTTTTTGTCCTGTGAACCAAAGTAGACGACACCGTTAACGACTGTGGGGGATGAGATGATTGATCCGCTAGTTTCGAATTTCCAGGCCATGGCAAGGCTGCTGGGGCCCTCGGGGGCGGCAGAAGAGTGGTGGGGGTCTGCACGCCACATGGACCAGTTGCTTGTGGGGATGGAGGTGGAGCCAATGCACCATAGCTCGTTTAGCCGTGAATACTCGTTACCTGTTGAGGCGTCAACTGAAGTGGTGACGTTGCCAGGTATCATGTATAGATTACCATATGCAAGGGCGATGGATTCCCTTGGGGCAAGTGCTTCTAAGGGCAGTGTCCAGATGGGTTCACCTGTGAAAGCGTTGATGCAGGCAAACTGGCTGGTACCGATTTGCCCAAAGTACTGAGCCACTTCGCCGGTTGTGACATAGACTTTGCCGTCTGCCACCGCGGGCATACCCGACCACAACAAGCTATCGTCAGGACCCTTATATCGCCAGATCAAGTCACCTGTGGCTCCGTCCAGGGCGTAGAGGTAACCGTCTTTATTCATTTCGTAGACTATACCATAGGCCACTGCGGGACCCGTAACAAAGTAACCCTCTTCACTACTCGGAGGCAGATAGGTCCAAAGAATCTGGCCGGTGGTAGCGTTGAAGCAGTACATAGTATTGTCGTCAGTTCCACCATGGAAAAAGCGCCCCTCAGAGTAGGCACCGTTAAAAATCATCGGCCCCTTCGTGAGGGTAGTCCACACGATGGCACCTGTTTTGGCGTTTAGGGCTATTTGCTGATTCTCAAAGGACCCTGTGAAGACCAAGCCGTCGCCGTAGGTGGTACCTATACCGGCTTTTCCGCCGCCTGGAATGTAAGTGTTCCACGCTAAAAGTGGCGGATGAGATGGGTCGGAGAAATCCCATGCTTGAATGTATGAATCAAATTTGACGTAGAACATTTTTTCCTCTGGACTGTACACGTTGGCGTTGAAGATTCCTGTGTCAGGGGTAAAATCGGTGCTTGTCCAGAGTATTTGCCCTGTTTTAGAATTTAGGCAGGTGCTTTCCACTGTCAGGTGAGTATCATCGATTTTGTAGGCGATGGGCCAGGTGCCGTTCATCGGAATCGGCGTCTCCCACACGATGTTGCCTGTTTGGTCTACAGCAACTACAGAGGTGTCTGTGCACACGTAGATGTAGCCGCCAAAGGCTGAGAGGTAGGGTTGTATACCGGGGATGTTGGCTTTCCAGAGAATCTCTGAAGTGGATGGAGCAGGCCCAGTTGAGAAGCGGGTGAAGGATTGGTCGCCTTGAAACTGTGACCACTCATGCTGATTGAGGTTGACACTAGCACTGTTGGTTTGGGCGTTTAGAGTTGTTGGGAGAGTGAGCATTGAGCATACTAAAATTAAAGCCAAGGCAACTATTAGGGTACATTGTTTTATGTTCATTTTAGCTCACCACGTAGAGGTTAAGGACCTACTTTGAAGAACTGCCCGTGACTGGAAGATGAATACTACTGCCCCTCTGCCACTATAAAGCTTACGGAAAACCACTCCGTCAAGATAGAAACTGCATACAAAACAAAGATAGCTAAACTATAAAAAACGCAGAAGACTTTTTAAGGTAAAAGAAGCTAAACAGGATAAAATGAGGGGAATTCTACCTTGACACAGAATGGTCCACTACTCATGACTTCTTGGCGCGCCACAGGTGCTTGCAACGCGCGATGTCTATATTGCAACGTCGATGCCACTGGCAAGCATGCACCAAGAGAAATGACAACACAAGAAGCCTTTCACTTAGTCGACGAGGTCGAAAAATTCGGGGTGCGATGGTTTGGTATTAAAGGCGGCGAGCCTCTGACGCGTTCAGACATTTTTGAAATTGCCACCTACGCCAAAAGCAAAGGCCTAAATGTGTGCCTGTTAACCAACGGCGCATTCGTCGACGGAAAGGTCTACGACAATCTGGTTAAAAATCAAATCTGGGCATCTGTTAGCATTGATGGTCCCGAAGAAATCAACGATCAACTTCGAGGCAAAGACAGCTATAAAAAAGCCTTAGCATCCATCGAGAAACTCGCCGAGGGCAAGATCCTAAACGGCTTAGCCTGCGCCATAACTACAGTCAATCTTAAACATCTCGACCACGTCGCTGAACTCGCAGACAAATACCATGCCAACTTTGTATGGTACAACGCCTTGGTACCCAGCGGCAGAGCAAAAACCACCATGGAACTCGAACCCAGCCCGGAACAGTATGAATGGGTGCTCAACCACATCTGGGACATCACAGAGAAGTACCGGGGCAAATTCGAGGTGCATGTACACTGCCCATTCTTTGCACGTGTCGTCAAACAGCGACTCCCCGAAAAGGAGTATAATGAATGGTATGAAAAAGAGTTCCACGGCAAATGCACCTACTTCGCCTTTGGCGGTTACCTATCCGTCACGGAAAACGGTGATTTGATTCCCTGTTTCTACACGGACCTTCAACCTAATGAGCCCATGATGCTGGGCAACATCCGCGACAAACCCCTAACACAGGCATGGGAAGAAGTCAAAGCCTCCCCATATTACAACAGGTTCCAAGATCGCAAAATCATCAAAGGCAAATGCGGTGTCTGCGAATACCTCGATGTCTGTGGTGGGTGTAGAAACCGTGCTTATGCGTACACAGGCGATATAGCTGAGTCCGACCCCGCCTGCAGCTACATACCTAAGGCATGGGCAGAGACACAGAGGGGAGAGAGGTAATCCGCCTTTTCCTTAAAGGCTTCAGCATTATTTTACAACAATAAACCCGGCCAGAACAGTTCGGAGATTGATACAGGGTGGTTATCGATAGGTCGCACCAACTTTCAGCGGGTTAAACTTCAATCATAAGAGGGGTCAGGTGAGTTTCTGCGGTGCCTGATCTATAGATTTTTGTGGCAACTTTTTTGGCAGCTTTCTTAAAGTATTGGTTTACTCTAACTATGGGAAGGCTTTGGGATAAAATTCTCAGGTTTCTTTGGTTAGAGTTTTTTCATCCTCAGGCGTTAATATGATGTCTCGAGTATAGATTTCTGCATCATACTCATTTAAAAAATTCAAAACCCTCTCTAAATCCACCGCCCTCACGAAAGCACAACAACAAGCAACGTATGCCAACACATATACGACCATCTATACAGCGCTTACAACTGGGACGCCATAAATTTCGATGGCACCCAAACAACCGCAACCAACAGCCACCAAACAAACACCAACGTCAAAACAGACAGCACCTGCACATACTTAGCAACCTTTCATGCACATGATGCTCTTGATTTGGCTACTCAGCAAATAGATGGATCTTACACCTGTTTTTCTGAGTGTTTACTCTATAAGGATTATGATTTTGGGTATGATACGCGTCCTGGTCCTACCTATCAGCAGTGGGTGCTTTTGGGTCAGATGCGTGTCTTGGGTGATTCAAGTATAAAATTAGTTTGAGGGAAGAAAAATGAAATCTTGTGTTACAAAAATCTTTGGGACATATGTAATTGTTTGGGTTTTGGCGGGCTCGCTTTTTGGGGCGGGGTTTGTCTTGGCACAAGAAAGCCCTGACCCAATACGGAGATCTGTATTGAATTCGCCAAATGAAAGCCAACTTGAACACAGAACCCAATTTCTCACCACAATTAACAATCTATTTGGCATAAACACATCAAAATACGAGATCAACCTAAAAATACATACCACAACTACAATGCCTAACGAACAAAACATCAGAGAGAATCTTTGCTACGAACTTACAACGGATGACAATAACTACATCACTACTGTTTGCGAACTTGCGCAGGATACTAGCTATACTTGTTGTCGTATTTTGGGGCGGGTCCGATTCATTTTTCAAAGAGTTGGCCTGAGTCAGCCTCCGATAAGACAGCCGCTATTCTTAATCGTTATCAGGCCCAGAGCGGAGCTCCATATATTGAGTCGATGCTCACAATTGCGCAGCATAACTCTATAGATAAACTGGCCCAAACAGCTCGCACTAACCGAAACGGCACCACAGAAATAGTGGAAAGCAACATAAAATTGCAGGTATTTTCGGATGACCATTTGACATCCATTTATTTTAGACAAAACTTTGAAGGTATAGATTATCCCAACATTTTATCGATGAGGTTTGATAACCGCGTAGGGGCGATTACTGGTTTTTGTGATAAGTGGTCTGCGTATGCTATAGGTGGTACGCAGCTTAGGGTGTCTAGGGAGGAGGCGGTGGATTTGGGTTGGGAGGCTGCTAATGGTATTTCTACGGTTAATATTTTTGGTGTAGGGGATGTGTATATTCATTTGCTTAAGGATCCTATGGTGACTTTGTCGGGTGCGGTTAGGGATGGGGCACTCTATCCTCTGTATTGGATGCGTTTTCCCACTGATATGGTGTATTATACTATTGATCAGGTTCAGGTGGGGGTTTGGGGTGATACGGGTGAGATTGCTTACTGTCAGGCAGTGGGTTTTAATGGTGAGCCGGTGCCTAATGGGGAGATTGCGCATAGTGTTTCTCCATCTACTACGCCTGCAGCTACGTCTGGTGTGACAGATACAAAGGCTCCATCAAATAATACCATGTTGATGGGGCTCGGGGCAGCGTTTATTTTTGCTATTCTGGTTGTTGCTGCTTTGGTTGGGGTAAAAAAGCGAACACATCGGAAAAATAGGAAGCGTAATTGTGCTAAGTGCCTGAACAGGGCACAGTTGTGTGCTTATTTTTATCTAAACTGGTTATCTTCCGTTTGAATTGAATATACGGTTAGGTTGTTGGTTAGTTGGGTGTGTAGTTCTTTGGGTGTTGTTTGTGCAGCGGGTTGCGGATGTGGTCTAGGCGGGTACGATGTGGTTGGTTTTGTTGTTTGGTTTGGTGGGGTTTTTGGCTTCGTGGTTTGGGATGGTTTGTTGAATGAGGGTACGCGTCTCTTGGCGGGGGAGACTGTCTAAAAACTCATTTTACGACTAACTTAACCGCAACATGTAGTGTATGAATGAATAATATGCACTGTTTGCAGTGTATTGCAGTTGGCAAAAACTATTTTTTGGGCAGTCTGGAAGGGGTTTTGGTGTTTTTGTTGGCGTGTTTGCTTGCGTGCAATTGTGTTGAGAGTGGTGGGTGAATGTGAAGTGCGGATTGGTGGATTTGGTGCCTAAGTGTGAGACTCTACAGGTCGGTGTACACCTAACTTTGAGCAACATAATTATTAATCTAATCAACTATATATTGGGATAATACATGCATTTCTGTATAGTTTCAGGGATTCAGACAGCTTAGAGGAAAATTTTTATGCAATCACTCGTTGTACAACTCACAACAAGGGAGCATAATGACAAAAGTTACTGCAACTCAGAAAGGCTCAACAGAAGCCTATGAGGCAAGAGAAAACTGGCCCCCCTACACATATAGGGATTATCCAGACATTAAACCCGAAACCTATCAGGCATTCATGGAATTCCTAAGCACAGAAAACACTTCAGGCAGACTAATGGAGTTGCAACCATGGGTTTCTGTATGTGACTCAAGATGCGCCTTCTGCTACTTCCCAACTACTGCATCGAACAAAGTCCAAATTGAGCCCTATCTGGACCTACTCAAAAAAGAATTGGCAATGTATGCCAAAACTAAGTACGTGAAAACAAGCGCCTTTGATGAAATTGTGCTGGGCGGCGGAACACCAAGCGTACTGTCCGCAGAGCAGATTATTGATTTAATTGATTTCTGTAAAGCCAATTTTGTCACCAGCAAAGAATACTTTATTAAAATTACTGGGTCCTCAAAGACGTTAGCACTACCCAAAATCAAAAAATTGGCAGACTATGGCATTTACCAAATGGATATGGGAGCCCAAACCTTTGATGATAAACTGCGCCATGCGCTATGTTTACCTGACAGCGCAGCCGATGTTGAAGCGGCAATCAGGTATGCACGTAAGCTTGGTTTGGTCGTCTGTGTGGACATCATGTATAATCTGCCCGGCCAGACCTTGGAGAGCTGGGAAGCCACACTCAAAAAAGTCATAGAGTTAGACGCAGAGGTAGACGCGTACTCGCTCCACGTTGACCCCGAGACCATCCTTGAGAAGATGATTAAAAATGGCCAATCGCCCCCTCAGGGTAACGCAGAATACGAAAAAGAAATGTTTATGCTAGCACACAAGATGCTTATCGATGCAGGCTACAAAGCCGTTGGACACGACCGTTACAGTCGCGTCGAGTGGCATATGCGCGAGAACTGCCTCAACGGTTGGCCATGGGGCGGTATATTGACCACTGGCGCAGGTTGCTTCATGGGATATCTGCAAAAATTTAGCTACTCAAACATTGAAGACATCAACTTGTATATGGAAACCGTGAAATCAGGCAAATTACCCATATCCAAGTTATCCGAATCCACAATGGACGATATGATGAGACGTACAATGTCAAGACTCTACCTACGGTTGCCGGTGAGCAAAAAAGAGTTTACAGAGAAATTTAACACAACCCCCGAAGACGTGTTTCCCATACAGTTGGGAAAACTAAAGGATCAAGGCCTAATCGAAATCGATAGTACAGAGGTTCGCTTAACAAAGAAGGGCGAACTTTGGAAGGGCAATATCGCTTGGGAATTTGCACCAAGCCAAAAATCCTAATTCCTTTTTTGTTCGTTTAGAAATTTCGCATTCTCAAAATATGTGTGCGAAATAATTTTTACAAAAAGAAAGAGATGGGAGTTTTAATATCCAGCGTAAGCAGAACGCTTCTGGGGCTGGATACCATACCAGGTCATGACTTTGGCGAGAATCGGAACGATTACACCCAAGGCAATACTTGGCACGAAGTTAATAACTACCGCCATCAAAGGATCGGTTGCCCAAGAGCTCTGCGCCATCTGTCTTGAATATTCAAGTGAAACTGTGTAGTTCATGTATGCCTGAATGACTGCTGTGACCATTGACGCTGTTAAACCTGCACCTAGCATACGCTTAAAGTTGGTTGAACCACCATTTAGTGATCCAGCGATGTATCCGATGATTACTGCGTTGACAAGGTAGAAAAGCATACTAACGTCGCCAAAGTAATTGTAATCAGTCATACCCATACCGCTAAACAGACCGTTATATTGACCCGCATTAGCAACATAGTAGAGACCACCCATGATAAAACCTGCTGCGCCTCCAGCCCACTTATTCCAAAGCAAGCCAAGAACCAATGGTACACCAAGGATGATCATCTGGGCAAACCCAGAAACGAGAATGATCGCAATGATATTATCGTCGCCAAGCACATGATATTGTCCGCCAACATTAAGATACACTGCAAAGACAAAGATCAAGAGCACGAGAATAA
>Ga0123356_10000443_pt1 | contig 47239 bp, 55 predicted proteins | sample TergutEmb28metaG_2_FD_92546 | JGI IMG/M metagenome (GOLD analysis project Ga0123356, IMG submission 92546) | Embiratermes neotenicus P3 segment gut microbial communities from Petit-Saut dam, French Guiana - Emb289 P3 | ecosystem: Host-associated > Arthropoda: Insects > Digestive system > Gut ...
CATAGTAGGTTCTGGTTCGGGCTCTGGCTCGGGCTCGGGTTCTGGTTCGGGTTCTGGTTCGGGTTCTGGTTCGGGTTCTGGTTCGGGTTCTGGTTCGGGTTCTGGTTCGGGTTCTGGTTCGGGCTCTGGCTCGGGTTCTGGTTCGGGCTCTGGTTCGGGTTCTGGTTCGGGTTCTGGTTCGGGTTCTGGTTCTGGTTCTGGTTCGGGCTCTGGTTCGGGCTCTGGTTCGGGCTCTGGTTCGGGCTCTGGTTCGGGCTCTGGTTCGGGCTCTGGTTCGGGCTCTGGTTCGGGCTCTGGTTCGGGCTCTGGTTCTGGTTCTGGTTCAGGCTCTGGTTCGGGTTCTGGTTCGGGTTCTGGCACTACTGGCGGCGGCGGAATAGGTCTGTCTCCCAAATCAACAGGATCGACATCATAAACAGGAACATCAACAATATTTAATCGTCCGCTTCCGCCCCATTCCGGTTCATCAGCTACATAACCGCGTTCAGAAGAACTTGATGATTGTGTTTGTTGTGTAATAACAGGAGGTCTGTATGTATCATAACGGTAAAGTTCTTCCAGAAGCTGTTCTTCTGTTAACAATTCCGCAGGAAGGTGTTCTAAAATTTGAGGATTCATATTTTCTACAAAACGAAGATAAGCCATAGGATCGGTAGGTTGAATCATTCTGACCCTGCTTATAGAGCCTGGTCTCATTCCTATTGCCTGAGCTACTTCATTTGAAACTAAAGCCAAAAGACCAGGGCTATCCAAACCTCTTACTACAATGGCATGGGTGCTTCTGTTATTTTCAATATTTCTAATATCAACAATTGTATGCGGAGGAAATGAATTTGTAGCTACATAACGTCCTGTAGCGGGGATTTCTCCTTCAGGAGCTACAGCCGCAGCGCCTTCCCAAGGTGATGACCCCGGAAACATTAAAAGAGCTGATAAAATTATTAAAAATAGAAAACTCTTTTTTTTCATATATATCCTCTTAAAAGTAATTAACCGCCGAAATACGGAAGCAACCCTCTTATAATTGTTTTTATATCTTCATATTCATCTCTTGATGATCTGTATGTTCTTACCTGGACATTGTTTTCCATTAACTTTTCTCTTGTAAAAACGCGGTATATAGTAAACGAAATCGATTCCGGTCTTGAGTTATCAGAATTATAATCAATATGAGCGATTAATAAAAAATCCATTCCCATATTTCTTGCTTCAGTTAAATTAAATGAAATTGATGATAATATATCGCCGTTTGGCTTGGAATTTAAACGAATTATCGGAGAATTGCTTACTATGTAACCTGAATCGAAAAATACGTCCATAAAGGCGTTTTCCCAGGTAATTGAATGCTGATTATCAGTATCATTTTGAGGTAAACCAGTTTCAATAATAAAAAAAGAAACCATTGATGCATTTGCATTAATAACTAAAAATACAAAAAACATCACTGCAAGAAAATATTTTTTCATTACAACTCCTCTTTGGTCATTATCGGCATTTAAAACGCTGTTTTTGACACTCTTTTCATAATAACTATTGAAATTATATAATGTAACATATGAATTATTATGCCATTCAGGTGAAAACCCGGTCAGAGGAAAAGTTTATTAAACTTTTCAGATCAATGCACCCTGAGGCAAATTTCCCCATTCATTTTCTGCGAAGAAGACTTGATATTAGAAGAGCCGGTAAAATTATTCCTTCTACTCCTGCAATTTTCCCGGGTTATTTGTTTATTGAAGCCGAAAGTGATGCAGATATTACAGAAAACCAATGGGATTTCAGGCGAACAGACGGATTTTTCCGTTTTTTAAAATCAAACCAGAATATTACGCCTCTTTGTGACAAGGATTTGGAACTTGTTTTACATTTTATTAACAGTGCAGGTCCAATTGCAGGCAGATCAAAGGTATATTTTAATGAAAATTCAAGGATAATGGTTATAGAAGGACCGCTTTGCGGTCTTGAGGGAAAAATTATAAAGGTCGATAAAAGAAAAGGAAGAGCTAAAATAAAACTTGACCTTTGTAATGATTCATTTACCATTGATTTAGCTTTTGAGGTAATTGATTCGTTAAAAAATACTAGATGATTGATTATTGGGGAGGGACCAATGGGAAAATCAAAACGCTTATATATAATCGGAGCAGGGTTTGCAGGGCGTACACTTGCCAATGAAATAATGAAAAAAGCCATTTTTGGCGAAGTTGTCGCTTTTCTGGATGATGATCCCGGTAAAATCGGCAAAAGGATTGACGGCATACCTGTTTTAGGTCCTATAAGGGATGTTGCGCTGCTTTTGCGTACAAACCCTGCTGATGAAGCGATTATTGCAATTCCAAGCGCATGCAGAGAATACCTTAAAGAACTATACTCCATTTTAAAAAAAGCAAACTTTCAAAAAATACGTATCCTTCCCGGTATTTCTCAAATAATCGAAGGAGACGCTCATTTAATACAGACTAGATCAATAGACCTGCAAGATCTTTTGGGAAGAAACCCCGTAACAATAAAATTAAAACAAAGCCTTTCTTATGTACGAGGCAAACGTGTCCTTGTAACAGGTGCTGGCGGCTCTATAGGCAGTGAATTATGCCGTCAATTACTTTCAGGGGGCGTTTCAAGGCTTTATTTATTGGGACACGGTGAAAACTCAATTTATCAAATTGACAGGGAATTACGCCTTTTACAGGATGAAGGTGTCGGTGAAAAAGCTGCTTTGGTTCCCGTAATCGGCGATCTTAAAGATGCAAATTATGTTGATTATATTCTTAACAATTTAAAAGCAGATGCAATTTTTCACACTGCAGCGTATAAACATGTCCCCATGATGGAGGAAAACCCTGTAGCAGCTATCGAAAATAACGTTATCGGAACCGAAAATCTTATTAAATCAGCAATTAAACACGGCATTAAACGTTTTGTACATATTTCTACCGACAAAGCTGTAAGCCCTGTATCCGTTTACGGAGTGTCAAAATATTTATGCGAGCAGATGGTACTTGCCGCAAGTCAGAAAGCCGCTCCTTTTGATAACGAAATAAGCAGTCCCAACTTTGTAATTGTCCGTTTCGGCAATGTTTTGGGTTCCAGAGGCTCTATAGTACCTCTTTTCCAGCAGCAAATTGAAAAAGGCGGACCTGTAACAGTTACTCATCCCGATACTCGCCGTTTTTTTATGACAATAAGCGAAGCATGTTCGCTTGTTTTAAAAGCCGGAGGCTTCGGTGAAAACGGCAGGTTGTATCTTTTAGATATGGGCGAACCTGTGCGTATCCGGGATTTAGCCGAGCAATTAATCCGTTTCCACGGTTATGAACCGGAAACAGAAATCCCGATTGAATATATCGGTTTACGCCCTGGTGAACGTCTGGATGAAATCCTTGTAAACGAAGATGAAGATACATCAGAAACAGGTCATAGTCGTATTTTGCAGATTACACGGAAAAACGCATTTTCTGCAGATATCAATAAATTGCTTGATGATTTGCGTTCTATATGCACATTTAACCCCGATAAACCCAAGGATTACAGGAATATCGAACTGTTACGCAGAATTGCAGCATCAATCACATCGGCTAATTGATAACATTAATAAAAATAGAATAAAATTATAAGTAAATGGAATCGATCCCCTATCTGGAAGATATCTATCCGCCTAACTGTTTATACGCTGTAACGATAAGATCGCCAATTGCAAAGGGTTTTCTTAAATCCTTTCAAATTCCATCGCTTCCTGAAGATTATTATTTAATAACCGCAAAAGATATACCCGGCAAAAATATACTGGAAGGTACAAATATTCCTGTTTTAGCGGATGAAAATTTATCCTATATAGGAGAACCCGCAGCCATTTTATTGGGACCGGATAAAACAAAACTGGAAGAATTAGCTTCAAGGTGCGCCATTATTACAGAGGAAATAGAGCCAGTTTTTGAATATGATGAATCGGTATATGAGCCTTCTTTTGATGATCCGTTTCGTGAAATTAATATAAAATCGCACACGCAGATAAATCAAAACGACAGAATAATAACAAGTAAATGTTTTACAGGTTTTCAGGAACACTGGTATGCAGAACCCATTGGAGCTGTTTCCAGGTATAAAGATAAAAAATTACTTATAGTCAGAACAGCAACCCAATGGACTAATCATGTAAAACGCTCTGTTATGAATACATTGGCAATAGAACCAACCGGTATTTTAATTGAACCTACAGTTTTATCCCTTCACATGGATGGTAAATTATGGTATCCGTCTCTTGCAGCCTGTCATGCAGCATTAGGTACTTATATTACAAAAAAACCTGTTCGTCTTATTTTAAAAAAAGATGAAGATTTTCAATATACTCCAAAACGCTGTAAAACTGATATAGAAATTACCAGTTATGTCAATGAAAAAGGCAAAATAACCAAATCTAATGTTAAAGCTATTGTTAACCTTGGTTCTTTTGGGGTTAACGAAAAGGAAATTGTTGATCAAGTATCACTTGGATCCCTTGGTTTTTATAAATTTGATAATTTAGAGCTAATTGGCAGGGGAATTAAAACCAATTTACCGCCGCAAGGACCATTTTCCGGGTTTGGTTTAGCTCAGGGACAATTTGCTATTGAGCGGCATATTTCCAAAATAGCCGATTCTATGAATTGTGATCCGGCTATTTGGAGATTAAACCATGCAGATAATCGTGTTTTACAGCCTGTATCTGCAACCGTTAAAACAGTAAATTACAGCAATGAACTTTTAAATACAGTTATTGGCACTAGCGATTATTACCGGAAGTGGTCATCTTTTGAATTATTAAAACAAAACCGCAAAGAAATGAAAATTGATAATGACGAAAAACCCAGAGGAATAGGAATAGCCTTAGGTTATCAATGTAATGATTTACTGGATGACAAAGGCAGTTATAGCCTGGAAGTTACTCTAACAAAAGACGGCATTTTAGAAATAAAAACAGGAATTGTAAGCAGCGAAGATTACGATAAAATTTGGAAACGAGTTGCATCTTCGATAATGTCTATGGAGACGCAAATGATACGTGTTATTTCTTCGCCTGCTGACTGCGGTCCTTCTTGTCTTTCCAGAAATATAACCGTACTGACAAAACTTGTAGAAAAATGCTGCCTTGCGATAAAAAAGCAGCGTTCCCGAAATCCCCTGCCAATTACTGTACGCCGTATGGTAAAACCGCAAAGCGGCTCTCTTAGAAACGGAAGTTTTGATGTTCAGAATATAAACGGATTATTAAAACCGGGTCTTTGCGCCGCAGTTGTCGAAGTATCAATAGACCCAGTTGAATGTATCCCTTTAGTAAGAGGTGTCTGGCTCGCTGTTGACGGCGGAAAAATAATATCAGTCAACCGGGCAAAAAGGAGCCTTACCCGAGCTGCAGTTCAAGCCTTAGGCTGGGCTTATACCGAAAACATTGAATATATCAATGGAGCTCTGCCAAGGAATCAATATGATAATTATAGTATTTTATCTCCTGTAGATATTCCTTCAGTTAATATTGAATTCATTACTGAAAGTACATCCGGTAATAAAGAAAATACCGACTCAAAAGGAATAGGTGATCTTCCTTTTACCTGTATTCCCGCAGCGTTCGTACAGGCAGTTTCTCAGGCGATGGATCACTGCTTTGAATCGATTCCTTTAAAAAGAAAAGATATTTGGAATTTAATAAATACAAAAGATACAGATAATAATGATATCGAAGTACAGGTTTCCAAATGATTATTAATTTTATTTTAAACGGAGAAGATGTAATATTCCGCGGAGAAGCCGGCGTAAGATTAATCGATATACTTAGGGGAAATTTTTCATTATTCGGAGCAAAACCCGGCTGTCTTGCAGGGCAATGCGGAGCCTGTTCTGTTATATTAAACGGACAAGTCAGCCCTGCATGTCTTATCCCTGCATTCAAGATAAAAGGATGCGAAATTATCACAATCGAAGGTTTTTCACAAACAATTGAATACCAGGAAATAATTAACGCTTACGCCGATGAACATTTGGGAAATTGCGGTTACTGCGAAGCAGGCAAAATTCTATGTACAGAAGCCTTGCTTGACAGACTCCCATCTCCTTCCAAAGAAGAAATTTTGATGGGTTTTTCCGGAATTAAATGCCGCTGCACAAATGCAGAAAGACTTGTAAAAGCCGTAAACAATATAGCTGTTGTACGCCAAAGGAGGATGTATGGACGCTCCTCTTAATCAAGTTTTTACACCTGTTACTTTTCAGGAATTATTTTCAACATGGAATCGTTTTACAAATGCAGTAATTTATGCCGGAGGAACCAATTTAATCGGCATACAGGAAAAAAACATACTTAATCTGCCTCCTATTCTAATTAGCCTTGATAAAATCCCTGAATTGCATCGTATAACAAGAACAGAACATTATCTTGAAATTGGTTCTATGGTTAAACTTAATAAACTGATAAGTCTTGGTAAAACAGTACCCAAAGTTTTACGTGATTGCCTTGAAAATATTGCCGGCGTGCAGCTTAGAAATGTAGCGACCATAGGCGGCAATATATGCAGTCTTCGTCTTTTAAATATACCGGCTCCGCTTGTAGCCTTAGACGCTCAATATGAATTTAAAAACAGCGCCAATAATTCAAGATGGGTTTCTGCAGCACGTTTTCATTCGCCGCTTGAACAAACCAGTGTTAATAGTCAGGAACTGCTTACACGTATCAGGCTGCCGCTTCATCAATGGGATTACACAGTATATAAAAAAATCACCGCAAATGATTATTTTGATAATGACGCACTTGTTTTTCTTGCAAAAACAAAAAAAGATGTTCTTTCGGAAATTAGAGTAATTTATAAAAAAGATACTATTTTGCGAAATAAATCCGGTGAAAATATCTTAAACGGTAAAAGTTTGCCGTTAAACCGTAAAACAGCAGATGATTTTATTGATAATTGGATTGAATTCATAAATCAGAAGAAAGAACTGACGGATTTTGATAAAAATATCATTATTAGCAATATAAAAGATAATATTTATAACCTTTCCGAATAACAAAATAGCTCAAAAACTGCCAAATTACTTGAAAATTGTTGCCATTTCATGCTACATTGGTTTTAGTACAGTATATCGTAAGATATTTCGAGTGAGTTACGGCCGCCGTATTATCTTTCGCCCCCGGTTTAAACCGGTTGGAGCCTTTTCGCTTAAAAAAAATCCAAAAACACTTTGGAAGGGATAATTTTGCCCTTTTTTTCTAAATATATTACAAAATATGTCATTTTATTCATAATCCCATTGTCCATTCATGCACAAAGTATGAATAACGAAGAAATCTATATAATTAATTCATTTTCATATAATGTTGATGGAAAAACACAAATCTACGCCATAAATTACATAGATAAAATAAGTATTGGACACGAAATAACCGGTGAAGATAATCTTGAAAAGTATATACAGGATAAGACACAGCTTCTGTTAAACGAAAGAATATTTGACAGCGTTACAATCGAATATATTATCGGGCAGCCGCTTGATAATGAAAAAATTCCAGTAGATTTAATCATACATGTTAAAGATTCCGCGAATATAATAATTATTCCTTATCCGCAATACAGTTCAAATGACGGTTTAGGTATTTCATTTAAAATACGCAATTATAATTTTTTCGGAACGATGAATCCTTTGAAAATAGATCTTGGCTATCAGCGTGACAATGAAGGATATAATACTTTTGCTTTTTTGCTTGAGACTAATGTTCCTTTTTATTTACTTGGACATTACTGGAATTTTATTTTTGAAAATGAATTTCATTACCGCCCTGATGTTAAGGAATCCTTTTTTTATAATAATACAACAGGATTAACTTTAGAATTTCCAATTAAAAATACAACTATAACCGCAGGTTTTATCGAAAATTTTTTATTAAATGATGAAAATAAAAGAAGGTACTGGACAGGTTACGGACAATTTCAGGAAGGTTTTTACATGTCCTCTACCCCATTTATTTCATGGGAAATTCCAACAGGATTTGAAATTTTCGATTTAGGCGAAATTATTTATACACCGCAATTATCTGTTACATTTATCCATGAGTTTCAGCAATTTCCAATCGAATGGTTCAGAAAGGGTCCTTATTTTGAATTCACACATAACCTTGAATTTTCACGTATAAACTGGATTGGTAATTTCCGAAGCGGGCTTTCTTTTAATATTAATAATTCTGTTATTTATAATTTATATAAAAGCCAAAATGATATTCAGCCCTGGGATACAAACCTGGAAATTTCAGGAATATGGCATTCAATAATAAATGAAAATATCGGTATCTCTACCTGTTTAATGTACCAGCACTGGTTTTTTTCTGATTATCATGAAGAAGCCGGTGATGTACTGCGCGGAATCCTTGATAAAGATTTAAATGCAAATTATATGCTTTCTTACAATTTTGAAATAAACTTTAAAGTACTGGAATTCAGGCCATCTGTATGGTTTGATAAAAATTCCTTTCGTTATTTCAATTTTGATCTTCATTTAGTTCCGATTTTCGCCGCCGCATTATACAATGATCCTGTTAACGATATTTCATTTGATATAAAAAACATTATTCTTTGCGGCGGTTTTGAATTTTTAATATTCCCGCAAATGTGGCGCAGTTTTTTATTGCGTGCTTCCATTGCATTCGGTTATCATTCTTCCGGCTTTAATAACAGGCTCAACAGAGAAATCTATATTGGCTCGGATTTTCATTTTTAAATTATGTCTTTTTGGTTAAAAAATCGTGGATAAAATGTTTAATACTGCTTTAATTGGCTGCGGAAGAATTAGTTTTAAACACATAGAAAGTTTTGTTAATAATGCCGATAAAATTACTTTAACGGCATTATGCGATCCGGATGAAAAACGTTCTGTAATAAATGAAACAGAATATAAAAAACACTTTTCAGAATCTAATATAAATATTTATACAGATTACCGTGAAATGCTTAAAAATCAAAAAATAGATATCGTAACAATTGCTACGGAATCCGGTAAACATAAAGAAATTGCAGTTAACTGTCTTAATGCAGGCTGTCATGTTATTTGTGAAAAACCGATGGCTTTATCTGTTAAAGATGCAGATATAATGATTTTAGCTGCAAAAAAAAATAATCTTAAACTTGCAGTATGTTTTCAGAACAGGTTTAATGCTCCTGTTCAAAAATTACGCACTGCTTATGAAAATAAAAGATTTGGCAAAATCTTACACGGCGCTGTTCAAATCCGCTGGAACAGAAATGAAGCTTATTATGCCGAAGCGCCGTGGCGCGGTACTTGGGAACAAGACGGCGGAACTTTAATGAATCAATGTACACATGGAATTGATCTTTTACAATGGATGATGGGTGAAGACGCTGTTAGAGTACAGGCACAAACAAGACGTTTTATTCGCCCTATAGAAGCCGAAGATTATGGTGCTGCGATAATCGAGTTTAAAAGCGGCGCTGTAGGTATTATCGAAGGAAGCGCCGATATTTATCCAAAAAATTTAAACGAAACACTTTCGATCTTTGGTGAAAAAGGTACTGTTGTAATCGGCGGACTTGCCGTAAATAAAATTGAATCCTGGTGTTTTGCTGATGCACAAACAGTTGGAGATACAGAAGATAAAATTTTAAACAACGATGAAAAAGACCCGCCGACTGTTTACGGTTTTGGACACACTGCTTTATTTAAAGATTTTATTGAATCAATAGAAAAAAATCGCAAGCCTTTAATTTCCGGTGAATGCGGTAAAAAAGCTTTAGAAATTATACTTGCAATTTATAAGTCACAGAAAACAGGAAAACCTGTTAATCTACCCTGCGATTTTTCAACTCTTAACATGAAAGGTTATTTTAAATGATAGTTCCGTTTTATGACGCAAGGCGTGAATATAATTTATACAAAAATGAATTCGATAATGCCATAAACGAAGTAATTGCTTCCGGCGCTTTTATTCTTGGAAAACATGTAAATGAATTTGAAGAAGCGATATGCAGTTATACTGGTGCAAAATACGCAATAGGTACTGCTAACGGCAGTGATGCGCTTGTAATATGCTCCGATATTTTAGACTATAAAAATGAAACCGAAGTTTTAACACCTGCTTTTACTTTTTTTGCTTCTACTTCGTGTATAGCTCGTTTAAACGGTAAACCAGTTTTTTGTGATGTTGATGAAGATACATTTAACATGAATATGTCTGATGCCGAAAATCGAATTACTTCAAAGACAAAGGGAATACTTCCAGTACATCTTTTTTTACAAACTACAGATATGAATAAATGCATGGAACTTGCAAAAAAAAATAATCTTACAGTACTGGAAGATGCCGCCGAATCATTTGGCATGAAAACTATGTATAACAATGAACTTATTCATGCGGGTCTAATAGGCGATTTTGGTATATTTTCATTCTTTCCGACAAAAACACTGGGCGGATACGGAGATGGCGGTATTATTGTTACCAATAACGAAGACCTTTATAAAAAAGCAAAAAGTTACAGAACACACGGCTCCGTAAAAAAATATCATCACGATTATATTGGATATAATTCCCGTCTTGATACATTGCAAGCTGCAATATTAAATGTAAAATTATCCCGTATTGATGATTCAATCCAAAAAAGAGCGAATCATGCTGCACAATACAGAGAATTATTAAAAGATGTTTCTTTTATTAAACTTCCTGTTGTAAAAGACGGTAACAAGGAAGTTAATTATGTTTTTTGTATAAAAGCAAAAAAAAGAGATGAACTTGAAAATTATTTAAAATCCAAAGATATAGGCACTTCCGTTTACTACCCTATTCCCATGCATTTACAAAAGTGTTTTGAATATCTTGGATATAAAAAAGGTGATTTCCCTGTTGCAGAAAAGTTATGCGAAACAGTAATTGCGCTTCCAATGTTTCCTGAATTAACACAGGATGAAGTATCTTATGTTTGTGAAAGTATAATTGATTTTTATAAAAAATAAAGTATGAAAAAAGAATATGATCGATAATAAATATTTTATACATGAATCTTCTTATATCGATGACGGCGCAGAAATAGGTGAAGGTACTAAAATATGGCATTTTTGCCATATAATGTCCGGTGCTAAAATTGGTAAAAATTGTTCTATTGGTCAGAATGTAAATATTGGCAGCACAGCAGTTATTGGAAATGGTGTTAAAATACAAAACAATGTTTCTGTATATGATGATGTTGTAATAGAAGACGATGTTTTTTGCGGTCCTTCTTGCGTATTTACAAATGTTATTAATCCCCGCGCCTTTGTTGAAAGAAAAAATGAATATAAAAAAACATATATAAAAAAAGGTGTATCCATCGGAGCAAATGCAACAATTGTTTGCGGCGTAACAATCGGTGAATATGCTTTTATTGGTGCTGGCAGTGTTGTAACAAAAGATATTCCTGCATATTCGCTTGCATACGGAAATCCTGCAAGAATAACAGGTAAAGTTGATGAAAATGGAAATAAAGTTATATGAATAAAAATACTTTTACTTTAATACCGGATGAATTAATTGAAAAGATTAACGATAGAGTTATTTATCATTTTAAAGAAATTTGCAAAGTTTTTCCCAGAAGTTCAAAAAACGAAGGAAAAATGTGCGAATACTTAAAAGAGTTTGCAAATAATTTAATTAAAAAAGGCTTAGAAATAAACTTCCAGCATCAATCTGAAATTCAAGAAGGAAAACCCATTAATAATATTGTTTTAACAAAACCAGCATCCAAAGGATATGAAAATTTTAAAACAGTTGCTTTACAGGGACATTCCGATATGGTTTGCCAGAAAAATAAAGATTCAATTCATAATTTTGATACAATGCCTATTAGTATAGAAATAGATGAAAAAACAAATGTAATGACTTCTAAAAATAAAGAGACAACACTTGGAGCAGATAACGGAATAGGCATTGCTTATATATTGGCAGTACTTGAAAGTACAGATCTTTTTCATCCGCAAATACAAGGTGTTTTTACTTCAGACGAAGAAGATGGAATGAGCGGAGCAAAATGGTTAGACACTAAAATAATTAAATCAGATTGTTTTATTAATTTAGATGCAGAGGAAGAAGGTACTTTATATTACGGCTGCGCAGGCGGAACATACGTTAATATAGATATACCTGCCGATTATATTAAAAAACCAAACGATATGATTTTATTTAATCTTGAAATTTCTGGATTATTAGGCGGACATTCAGGAATGGCTATCGATAAAGGCAGAGCTAATGCAAACCGTCTTATGGGAAGAGCTTTAAATTACATAACAGAAGATTTTGCAAAAATAAATGATAAGATTTATCTTTCAGACATATCCGGTGGTAATGCAAAAAATGCAATTACAAAAGAAGCAACTGCAATTATTGCTGTTAAAGATAATTTGAAAGATTTGCTGGCTGAAAAGATTATAGAAATTGCAAAAATATTTAAATACGAATACAGTTCACTGGAAGAAAACTTATCTGTAAAATTAATAGAATGTAAAGATAAATATGAAAATATATTAACAGAAGAAACATTAAATAAAATTATTACAATATTAGTTTCTTTTCCTAACGGTGTTCTTGATAAACATACAAGTATAAAAGATCTTGTCGAAACATCTAGTAATTTAGGTATAGTTCAATTAAACAGTAATTCTGTTTCATTTATTTGTTTTGTAAGAAGTTCTATAGAAAGCAAAAAACAGTTTGTTGTAAAACAAATAGAGCTTATTGCAAAAAGTATAGGAGCTGATTTTTCTGCAGACACCGATTTTCCTGAATGGAACCCGGATAACAAATCCAAGTTAGTAAATCTTTTTAAAAATACTTATAAAGAATGTTTTAATAAAGAACCTAAATGCGAATCTATTCATGCAGGATTGGAATGCGGTTATTTCTTTAAAAAGTTTTATAACAGCGAAACTCAAAAAAGCGTAGACTTAATAGCAATAGGTCCCACTATTGCTGATGTCCATGTTCCGCAGGAAACTGTTCATATAGATACATTAAAACCCGTTACAAAACTTTTATTAAATGTTCTTGCAAATATTGATAAATATGATGATTTATCTAATAGAAGATATTAATATGAAATTGTATCTATGGATGTAAAAAGGAGAATAAAACATGAATCATAATTTTTTATTAATTATAGATTTCATAAAAATATTTGGTACTGTTATTTCTATAATACTTGCTTTTATTGCAGTTAATATTAGTATATGGATATATAAAAGTAAAAAGAAAGACAGCAAAACAACAAAAACAATGACGTGTCTAACCGATCTTTTTCCGTATTACAAAGAAGCAATGAAAAATATTAATAAAGCATTTAAAGAATCCAAAAATTTAGAAAAATACCTGAATAATTGCAAACTTAAAGAAGATTTTTCTAAATTTAATAAAGAATATTATTCTGAAAAATATGACTGTTTAAGGGAAGTTCACTACTTTTTTGAATTACTGGGAACAATTATTAGAAAAAACGAAATAGATCGTTCTACTGCCTGGTATTATTTTATCTTTCCAATTGAATACTTTATAGAAACTAAAAATATTAGAGATGACATAATGAATTATTTTTGCTTACCATCTTACGGAGAGAATTTTTGCTGGTTATTTAAATTTTATAATGATTTCAGAAATAAATATAATAAGAAATGGTTTATAAACGGCGAGGAAATATCTTTTAATGATAAAGAAGCAAAAGAATACTACAAGAATTTTAATTTTAATGAATATGAATAATCCAAGAAAATTTGATGAAGACAAAAGAATAATAGGTACTCCAAGGTATGAAGCTTTTCAGCAGATGTGCCATGAAGCAGGTCTTTTTGCAATTAAAGAAGCAAAAGACAAAGGACTACCAATAACTTATGTCGAAAATGATGATATTATAAAAGAATATTCAGACGGCAGAACTGAGATTCTTGGAAAAATAAAACCTAAAGTTAAAGTGACTCAAAGAGAATATATTGTAAAATGAATGATCGTGTTAAACGTTTAAGAGTATTTGCAGGACCGAATGGTTCTGGAAAATCAAGCCTTTATAATTATTTAATACAAATAAATGCCTTTAATACATATTACCATATAAATCCTGATATTATTTCAAATGATTTATCTGTATCTTTTAACCTTGATAATTGGCCTATTAAATTTAATTTTAATGAATTGGCTGATTATCTAAAATATTCCCCTTTTCAAACATTAGTTAATTATAATATATCAGAATTATTAATCTATAATGAACAGCGATTATCACTAAAAGATTCTTTTTTTAATGATAGTTATCTTTCTGCTGCAATTGCCGATTTTCTCCGTTATAAGATGATACAATCAAATTCATCTTTTTCATTTGAATCAGTTTTTTCTCATGAATCTAAAATAAAAGAACTAGAAATTGCAAAAAAAGCAGGTTTTAAGATTTATCTTTATTTTATTAATACTTCTGACCCATTAATTAATATACAAAGAATCCAAAACAGAGTTGAAACAGGTGGACATGATGTTCCTCAAAAAAAAATTATAGATCGGTATTACAGAACGTTAAATAACTTATATCCCATTATTAAATTAACTGATAAAGCTTACTTTTTTGATAATTCATCTGAAAGAGTAAATGGTTCTTTTAATTTATTTGCAGAAAAAGATGATAATCTAAATATTTCAGAATCTGATTTTTTACCTCAATGGTTTGATGAATATGTTTTAAGAAGATTATAAATATGAAATTATATCACGGCAGTAATCAAATTATAAAAATTCCTGATTTGTCAAAAAGCAGGAAATATTTGGATTTTGGCAGCGGATTTTATTTATCAGTTGGAAAAAACCAAGCAGAAAACAGAGCTAAATCCAAATGTTTGTTCTTTAATTTCGGAGTACCAACTGTTAATATCTATAATTTTAATGATTCCATTCATGATCTAAATATTTTATTCTTTAAAACAGCTGATGTCCAATGGTTAGATTTTGTTTTAGAAAACAGAATAGGAAATGCTTCAAATAAATATGATATAATTATTGGACCTACTGCTAACGATAAAACAATTTTAACAATAGACCAATATACACAGGGTATGTTTGATCACCTTGATAATCCAAAAACATTTGTAATTCAGCTTTTACAGCCGGAAAAACTGGAAACGCAATATTTATTTGCTACTGAAAATTCATTAAAGCAGCTTATATTTGTAGAGGCATATGAAATATGATTACTTATATAAAAATAAGTTTAATTAGTATGGTTGTTAGCTTAATTGTTGAAAGGAATAATTTAAAAGAACAAGAAGCGATAAACTCTTTTTATGAAACGCAGTTTGCAGAAAAACTATTAAATAATAAAACCGGACTTTATTTATTATCACCATATTTAATATACGAATTATGGAATGCTGAGTTTCTGACAGGAGATTATAAAAATTCAGAATATTATGAGTGCTTAATATGAAAATGATTTCTGATAAAGCTGTATTTTTTATTTTTTTACAGGAAAAATATGCAGAAGCAAAAAATATGACTTCAAAATCTGTTTTAAAACTTTGGAAAGAAAAAGGGCTAATTGATTATATTAATAATATGTATGAACAATATCATACTGAACGTATTGAGAATGCCATTATGGATATAGACGAAAAACTACTCGGGAAATAAAAACAAAAGAATTATGAGGAATTCTGAAATTAAAAAATATATTGATGACCGCCAATATTTATTTTGGTATTCCCCATCCCCTAAAAACGAAACAGTAAGCGATGAATTATTGGTTGAAATAGTATTAAATTACGGTAATATAGACGATGTAATAGAATTATTTAAAGTTATGAATATACGTAATGTTGCAAATATTTTTTTTAATTCTATTAATAAAAGCGAGAGAAGAAAAGGAAATTATCACGAATTAACAATAAATTATTTTACCCTTTTGTTTAAAAAGTATGCATATTAATATTTTAACAGAAAATCAACATCAATTACTTAAGTTTATATCAATATTTAGAAAATATTTTTATCTTGTGGGTGGCACAGCGATAGCTTTACATATTGGTCATCGCCGTTCAATAGATTACGATTTATTTTCATCAAAAAAACTTAATAAAACACTTATTTCACGGAATGTATTGAGACAAAAATATAACAAACATACAATTTTTAATGACACAGATCAAATTCATTTTATTATAAATAAGGTAAAAATTACATTTTTTTACTTTCCTTTTCCTGTTCCTCATAACGAAACATTTAACAAAATTATTTCATTACCATCATTGCTTTCGCTTGCAGCAATGAAAGCATTTACACTTGGTCGCAGAGCTAAATGGAAGGATTACGTTGATTTATATTTTATTTTAAAATTATACTACTCTATTAATGATATTTCAGGCGAAGCGAGAAAAATATTTGGAGAACTATATTCCGAAAAATTATTTAGACAACAATTATCATTCCATGATGACATAGATTTTTCTGAACCAGTTGATTTTTTACATGGATTTGAGGTTTCAGAACTAGATATTAAAAGTTACCTCATTCAAAAATCTATAGAAATTATATAATTTTTAGTTGAATTAATTATTTTCTGGAAAATAATATAATATTAATATTTCAGAATCTGATTTCTTACCCCCAACGGTTTGATGAATATGTTTTAAAAAGATTGTAAGTATAAATGTTATTTAAAGATATTTTAAAAAGTAAAACTATTTCTGTTTATCATGGCAGCGATATATTAATCGAATTTCCAAAAATAATAAAACCAATTAGAGCATTAGATTTTGGACCGGGTTTTTATACAACTACAAATATAGATCAAGCAATTAGTTTTTCTAAAATAGTACGTGAAAGAAATAACTCAACAAAATCCTGTATAAGTGTTTATTCGTTAAATATTGATACATTAAATAAACAAAATAATTTATATTTAGACAAACCGGATAAAAAATGGCTTAATTTTGTATCTTCAAATAGAAATGGCATTTATACAGGAAAAATATTTGATATAATTTACGGACCTGTTGCTAATGACACTATCTTTAAGACATTTATTGCATATCAAAACGGAATATTAAGTGAACAAGAAACTTTAAAAAGATTGAAAATAAGAAAATTAAATAACCAATTAGTATTTTCTAATGAAGATGCATTAAAATGTTTATCATTTACAGGAGAATATCTGCAAAATGACTGATTTAGAATTTAAAGCTACACTGCAAATGCTTGTTCCTATGATAATACAAACGATTATAGAAAAAATGAATTTGTCCGTAATTGACGCAATTAAATTATTTTATTTATCAGAATTATATAAAAAACTTGAAAATGAAAATACAAAGTTATGGCATTTAAGCCCCCTTGCTCTTTATGAATTATTGGAAATGGAAATAAATCCATGAAAACAAATATAGTTAATGATTTTTTAGTGTATGTTATTGAAGAATATAAATATTTAGAGAAAAAAACTGCAAAAGATTTAATAGAATTATTTTCTAAATACTATATTTATGATTATATTATAAAACATTACGATATTCTGCATACAATGGGTGGCAGAGCAATTGCAGATGAAATTAATCTTTTGATTGAAAATAGACAGTAGATTAATAAGATTCAGTAAATTATGAAAAATAAAGAAATAACAAAATTATCACCTTATTTATTTTGGGATATTGATACAAATAAGCTTGATTTAATTGGTGATAAACATTTAATTTTAGAAAGGGTCTTCACACGAGGAATAGAAAAAGACGAGATCTTATTATTTTCCTTATATGATGTTAAAACAATAAAAAATACTGTAGTAGAAATAAAACATTTTGATAAAAAGACGCTTAATTATTTAAGCATTATATTCAAAATACCAAGAAGTAAATTTAAATGTTACAAAAACATACAGTTTCAAAACCATTATTAAAACTTTTAAAAGATCTGCAAAAAGATAAAATTTTTGAAGATTACTTTCTTGTTGGAGGCACTGCTCTATCATTACAAATAGGACACAGAGTATCTGAAGACATTGATTTATTTACAAAAAAATCTTTAAACAAGGATGATATATTTAATTATCTAAATAGTAATTATAAAGGTAAATATGTAATAGATAATGTTCAAAACAGTATTCTTAACACTCATATTAATAATTTAAAAGTTGATTTTGTATGTTTAGAAGCGAATTTAATTGAGGATGTAAAAATTGAAGATGGAATAAAATATCTTGGAATAAAAGATATTTCTGCAATGAAACTAAAAGCCTGCGCATTCAGAGGAAATCAGGCTAAAGATTTTATTGATGTTTACTACTTATTAAAACAAATTTGTCTTAAAGATATGTTTAATTACTACAAGAAAAAATACGATCAAACTGATATAACAATAATAAAAAAGAGCTTGATATATTTTGATGATGTAACTGAAAACAACTGGAAATCATTAAAATTATTGTATGATAAGTTATCTATTACTGAAATAAAGAAAACATTGATAAATGAAGTAAATACTTATAACAAAGGATTTGGTGTTTATTAATTTCATGAAGATTTTTATTATGATTTATCAACATAATTTCTTTATTTCTATCTTAACGTATTGAGAATGCCATTATGGATATAGATACTAAATTACTAGGTATATGTAAATGAATTCAACAGAATTAATAAATATAATAAAACTCGGCGAATCAAGTAAGGTTCAATTTAAGGAACGTTTATCCAATCCGGATAGTTTTGCGCATGAATTAATTGCTTTTTCCAATTCTAAAGGCGGCATTATTATTTTTGGTGTAAATGATAAAACCGGTAATTTAAACGGATTATCATTTACAGAAATACAGCAATTAAATATGCAAATTGTTAATATTGCATCACAAAAAGTATATCCTCCTGTTTTTTTAACAACTGAGACCATTTTAGTAGAAGAAAACAATTTACTTGTTGTTAGTATCGATGAAGGTTTATCAAAACCATATAAAGATTCCAATGGTACTATATTTTTAAAAAACGGCGCTGATAAACGCAAAGTTACTTCCAATGATGAAATAGCACGATTACTTGGCAGTAAAAGTTTAATGGCTGATGAAACAGAAGTTTTTGATACCTGTATAAATGATATAGATGTGCGTCTTTTTTCTGATTATTTTAAGAAGGAGTTTGGACAAACTTTTGAAGAAAAAGGATTAAAATTGGATGAAGCTCTTCTAGCAAAAAAAGTTATACGTAATAATCATTTAACACTTGCAGGATTATTATTTTTTGGGAATGAACCGCAATCTTTTCGTCCTGCTTTTACAATAAAAGCCGCAATGTTTGTAGGAAATGATATTGGCGGTGATAATTATAAAAGTAAACCTGAGGATTTAAAAGGCAATATTCCAGAACTATTTAAACAAGGTATGATGTATCTAAAAAGCAGTATAAAATACCAACAAAACGGTCAGGGATTTAATTCTATTGGAATACCGGAAATCTCTTTAATTGCTATAGAAGAAGTATTACTAAACGCCCTTATTCATCGTGATTATTTTAAAAACTCTCCAATTCGTCTTTTTGTTTTTGATAATAGAATAGAAATAATTAGTCCCGGAAAACTGCCTAACAGTTTAACAGTAGAAGAAGCAAAATACGGTAACCCTGTTACAAGAAATAATCAAATAACATTATTTGCAAGCCGTACACTTCCTTACTCAGGTCTTGGTTCCGGTTTAAGACGCGCTTTTAATGAGCAGCCGGATATGGAATTGATAAATGATGTTGAAGCTGAACAGTTTATCGTTATCTTTCCACGCAAAGAGTAAGGATTAATAGAAATAATTCCTCCTGAATTTGACATATGGAAATAACTTGAAAGGTATAATTTTAGCTGGTGGTTCCGGCACAAGGCTCTACCCCATTACCAGAGCAATATCAAAGCAAATACTCCCCCTTTATGATAAACCAATGATATACTACCCTCTTTCTGTATTGATGCTTGCAGGAATTAAGGAAATATTAATTATTTCTACACCACGCGATCTGCCCTTATATAAAGAACTTTTTAGTGACGGCTCATGGCTGGGAATGAAGTTTGAATATAAGATTCAGGAAAAACCAAGAGGTTTAGCAGATGCTTTTATTGTAGGTGAAGAATTTATAGCAAATAATACATGCGCATTAGTGCTTGGCGACAATGTTTTTTACGGCAGAGGTTTTAGCAGTACATTAAAAAATGTTACCGCGCAAATAAACGAAAAAGGCGGCGGCGCAATATTTGGTTATTATGTGAAAAACCCAACCTCTTACGGTGTTGTTGAATTTGATAATCAGGGAAAAGTGTTATCTATCGAAGAAAAACCGGCAAAGCCAAAATCAAATTATGCAGTCCCAGGACTTTATTTTTACGATAATAATGTTGTAGAGATAGCAAAAAACGTAAAACCTTCCGCCAGAGGTGAAATTGAAATAACATCAATAAATAACCATTATCTGGAGATGGGAAATCTTTCTGTAGAATTATTGGGAAGAGGAATGGCTTGGCTTGATACAGGTACTTACGATGGTTTATTGGAAGCATCAAACTTTATAGCTACAATTCAAAAACGTCAAGGAATGTTTGTTTCTTGCATAGAAGAGATTGCGTATTACAACAAATGGATTTCTAAAAATGATCTTATTTCATTATCAAATGAATTTAAAACCGAATACGGTGATTATTTAAAATATATTGCGGATAATTTTTAAAATATGCGAACCTTAAAAAATATATTAGTAACTGGCGGCTCGGGTTTTATAGGATGTAATTTTATCCGGTTCTTATTGGATAAAACCAGCAGCTTTAATGGCAGACTTGTTAATTTAGATGCTCTAACTTACGCTGGAAATCAATTAAGTTTGGCTGATATAGATGAAAAATACGGAATTGCAGCAAATGGCTCAAATGCACGTTACTTTTTTGAATATGGAGATATATGCAACCGCAGTCTTGTAGAGACTATATTTACAAAATATGAAATAGATACAGTAGTGCATTTTGCGGCAGAAAGCCATGTAGACCGCTCTATTTTAGGACCAGAAACATTCATAAAAACAAACATTATGGGGACATTCACTCTCCTGGATGTAACACGTAACATTTGGAAAGATAGAAATGATGTATTGTTTCATCATGTTAGTACAGATGAAGTATATGGTTCACTTGGAGAAACAGGTTTTTTTGTAGAGACAACAACTTACGATCCGAGATCACCCTATTCTGCTTCAAAAGCAGGAAGCGATCATTTAGTAAAAGCATATAATCATACATATAACATTCCAGTTACAATCTCTAATTGTTCAAATAATTATGGTCCTTATCAATTTCCGGAAAAATTAATTCCATTAATGATTTCAAATATGATAGAAGGAAAATCATTACCAGTATACGGCGATGGTAAAAATATCCGTGACTGGCTGTATGTAGAAGACCATAATAATGCAGTATGGACAATTATGCAAAATGGCATAACTGGAGAAACATACATCATTGGCGGAGAGAATGAATGGGAAAACATAAAACTTTTAAATGTTTTAATTGATATTGTTGCCAGTAAGGCAAATCTTTCTTCGGATAAAATCCGCAGCACAATAACTTATGTTAAAGATCGCCCAGGACATGATCGCCGCTACGCCATAAACTGCGCAAAAATAAAAAATGAACTTACCTGGGAACAAAATATAAGTTTCGAGCAAGGACTTTCTAATACTGTAGACTGGTATTTAAAAAACACAACATGGATAGAAAATATACGTTCAGGCGAATATCAAAATTGGATTAAAAAGAATTATCACAAACGCGGGTGATTAAAATTTATGAATTACTTATACATTGCAGGAACAATACTATTCACAGTCTATGGGCAAATGATTTTAAAATGGAGAATTAATTATTTAAATTGGTCGATGATAAATGGAAATATATTAGAAAAATCGTATCATTACTTAAAGCTGCTTTTTGATCCATTTATTTTATCTGGTTTTATTGGTGCATTCGCTGCCTCAATTTGCTGGACAATAGCAATGACAAAGTTTGAATTAACTTCAGCATACCCGTTCATGACTCTTTCACCTGCAATTGTTTTTCTTTTAGGTATATTTATTCTTAATGAAACATTTACCATAGGAAAAGTGATAGGATTAATATTGATTATTATTGGAATAATAGTTACAGTAAAATTATAATAATGGAAAATAAAACCCACATATCAGTTGTTTCTCCTGTTTATAGAGCGGAAAAAATCGTTGCTGAATTAGTACGGCAGCTTCATGAAAAATTATCTATTTTAACGGATAATTATGAAATTATTCTTGTAAATGATGCTTCTCCCGATAATTCATGGGAATTAATTGCCGCTGAATGCAGTAAAGACGTACGCGTAAAAGGTATAAACTTAAGCAGAAACTTTGGACAACATTACGCAATAACAGCAGGACTTTCTTTTGTAACCGGCGAATGGATTATTGTAATGGATTGTGATTTACAGGATAGACCGGATGAGATTCAGAATCTGTATAATAAAGCACTTGATGGCTGGGATATTGTTTATGCAAGACGCAAAAAACGCAAGGATTTTTTTTTAAAAAAAATGATATCTGTGATATTTAGCAGTTTTTATACATACTTAAGCGGTGTTAAAATAGGAAATGTTTCTAATTTTGGAATATACAATTCAAAAGTTATTTTTGAATATAATAAAATGAAAGAATACTCGCGTTCATTTGGTCCGCTTATACGCTATTTAGGATTTCGTTCGTGTATTATAGATACAAAACACGGCGAACGCTTTGAAGGAAAAAGTTCTTATACGTTTGGAAAACTATTACATTTAGCAACTGATACAATTATAATGAACAGCAATAAACCTTTGAAACTAGCCGTAACTTTAGGGTTTTTAATTTCATTTTTTTCTCTAGTCTTTGCGGTATATAATGTTTTTGCTCGCATTTTCGGTTTAATTTCCCTTGAAGGATTTACAACAATTATATTTTCAATTTGGTTTGTCGGCGGTTTAATCCTATTTGTTTTGGGAATTATCGGGCTTTATATCAGCCGTATATTTGATCAAGTAAAAGAGAGACAGCTATTTGTTGTAATGAATAAAATAAATATATTGGAGAAAACATGAAAGAGCAAATATTAGAAATATTATCGGATTTACGTCCAGAATTCGATTTTTCAGAGGATGTAAATTTTATTGAAGAAGGAATGCTGGATTCTTTTGATGTTGTTACCCTAGTATCCACACTTGATGAAAAGTTCGGCATTTCTATAATGGGAACAGATATTATTCCTGAAAATTTTTGCTCAGTTGAAAAAATAAAATCTTTATTGATAAAATGCGGAGTAAAAAAATTATAAATATTTTTGATAAACTGAAGGAATTTAATGCAAATAAATATTATTGAATACTTTATAAATACAGCCAATAAATATCCAAATAAAACTGCATTAATAGAAAATGATAAAAATATATCATTTGAACAATTGCGTAAATATTCAATATCTCTTGCATTTACTATTATCAAAGAAAGAAATATTTTAAATCTTCCTGTTGCTGTTTTTACTCAAAAATCTATCAATACAGTAAAAGCGGATATGGCTATAACATACAGCGGAAATGTTTATATGAATCTTGATGTTAATGCGCCATTAGAAAGAATACAAAATATTTTAAATCATATTCAGCCTGCAATTCTAATAACAGATACTGAATATCTGGAAAAAATAAAAAACATTATATCAGATTCAATATGTGTTTATTTAATTGATAAAGAATATCTGTTTGATGAAAAACAAGAGTCGTTTTTATTAGAACGTCTTAATAAACTGATTGATACAGATCCTTATTGTATTATTAATACATCTGGATCTACCGGAACACCTAAAGGTGTCGTATTGAATCATAAAAGTTTTATTGATTTTACTGAATGGAGCTGCGAAACGCTTAATATTGGAAGTGACGAAATTGTTGGTTCTTTATCGCCGTCAGTATTTGATATTTATAGTCATGAATTATGTATGATGATGTCAAAAGGCAGTACTATCGTTATACTACCCGATCGTTTATCTGCCTTTCCAATGAAAATACTTGAGGTTCTTGAAAAAGAGAATGTATCTTTTATTTTTTGGGTTCCAACAATTATGGTAAACATAGCAAATATGGATTTATTAACTAAAATTAATCTAGAATCATTAAAGACTGTATGGTTTGCCGGAGAAGTGCTGCCAACCAAACAATACAATTATTGGCATAAATCCCTTCCAAATACAAGATTTATTAATCTCTACGGACCAATAGAAATAACACTTGATTGCACCTATTTTATTATTGATCGTGAATTCGATGACAGCGAACCTTTACCAATTGGATTTCCCTGCAGAAATACATCGTTATTAATTTTAAATGAAAAGGATCAGCCATGTAAACCCGGTGAAGAAGGTGAATTATGTATCAGAGGAACATCATTGGCTATGGGTTATTATAACAATCCCGAAAAAACCGCCGCTGCTTTTACTCAAAATCCTTTAAATAAAAACTATCCAGAAATTATTTATCGAACAGGTGATATTGTTATGGAAAATAATTTGGGAGAAATATTATTCAGAGGTCGCAGAGATACATTAGTAAAGCATTTAGGTTATCGTATTGAACTAGCAGAAATTGAACATATAGTTGTTAATGTTCTGCAATTAGTTAATAATGGATGTGTTATTTATCATAAAAATAACAAAGAAATAATATTAGTATATGAAGCCATTGGAGATATTCCTGTAGTTGAATTTCGTAAAAAAATAGGTCAAAGTTTATCAAAATATATGATTCCTACAAAATATATACGCTTAGAAAAATTGCCGATGAATACTAATGGAAAAATTGATCGCCTAGCATTAAATCAACAATTAAATTGTGATAATTAAATGACTAATTACAAAATAGTTTTTCTTGGTGAAGATTCTTTTAGCAATATCGTTTTAAATTCACTTATTAACAAAAAATATAATATACCTCTTGTTTTATCTCCACTATACAATAATTTAATGCATAAAAGACTTGAACTTACTGCAAAAAATTATGGAATTGAATATATGCGTAATGAAAATATAAATTCAGAATTTATTATTGATAAAATAAAAAAAATTAATCCTGATTTAATAATAACAAGTCACTTTCAAAAATTACTAAAAAAAGAACTTATCAATATTCCTTCAATTGGATGTATAAATCTTCATCCATCATTATTACCATATTATAGAGGAATGAGCCCTCAGCATTGGCCTATTATAAACGGTGATAGTAAAACAGGAATAACTGTTCACTTTATAGATGAGGGAATAGATACAGGAAAAATTATTATACAAAGGGAAATAGAATTAACAGAAAATATGTATGTTTCAGATCTGCAAGCTATATGGACAATAGAATATCAAACAATTATGATTGATGCTTTGAAAAAGGTTATTGAATCCCCCCCCCCCCCCCTGTTTACTTTGCGAAATGTATTGGTCGTAAACCAGAAGGTAGTTACTTTGGAAAATTGAAGCCAGAACAATGTGAAATCATTATAGAGAAAGGTGTTAAGCAGGCATACAATTTAATAAGGGGCGTATCAAAGCCATATTATGGTGCTTATATTTTAAATGAAAATAAAAAAATAATAATATGGCAAGCAGAATTTATAAACAATAAGACAATATCAACAATAGGAATTATCCAAACATTAGATGGCAAGCAATATTTATCTTTTAAAGATGGAACATTACATATAAAAAAATACGAAGAAATATTAATAGATGGAGGATTTAGCCAGTTATAAGCAAATAATCCATCATATTATATAATATGTGGAGGTTTGCAAAATGTTGAAAGAAAAAATTAAAAAGATACTTTCTGATGCTTTAGACGAAATATCACCTGTTCTTACAGAAAAAGTATCTTATAGTGATGATTTATCGCTTTGGTCAGCAAAAAAAGATAGTTTATTTGATTCTATGGCACTTGTTGCTTTTGTTTCAGCAGTAGAATCATTAATCATGGATACAATGGGTAAAGATATTACAATTGTATCTGAAAAGGCTTTTTCTCAACAACATAGTCCATTTAGAACCATGGATACCTTGAGCAAGTTCATATTGGAACTATTAGAGGAAGCTGAAAAATGATAATAGTTATTACTGGCGCAAGAAAAGGAATTGGACGATATCTTTCAGAGTATTACTTGGAAAAAGGTTTTACTGTAATTGGTTGTAGCCGGAATGAATCCGATTTAATTAATGAAAAGTATTATCATTACCAGCTTGATATCTCAGATGAGAAGAGCGTGAATAATTTTTCTAAAATTGTTCACAAAAAATTTGGCAAGGTTGATGCGCTAATTAACAATGCTGGAGCGGCTTCCATGAACCATTTTTTATTTACACCACCATCGACTGCACAGCGACTTATAGAGTTAAATTATTTAGGTACATATTATTGCGTACGTTCATTTATTAATCTTTTAAAAAAATCTGTCAATCCACGTATTGTTAATTTTTCTACAATTGCAGTACCACTTGACTTGGCTGGTGAAATAGCATATGTCGTATCGAAAAGCGCTGTTGAAGCCTTTACCAAAGTATTAGCAAAGGAAATTTCTCAATTTAATATAACAGTAAATGTAATAGGACCAACACCAATAGATACAGATTTAATTTCTCGTGTTCCAAAAGAAAAACTAGACATACTTCTGTCAAAACAGGCAATTAATCGAATGGGTAAATTTTCTGATGTTGCCAATGTTATTGATTTTTTTATTTCCCCCTCAAGTGATTTTATCACAGGGCAAATTGTGTATTTAGGTGGAGTTAGCTAATGAATATTTCTTTTTTATTAGATGCTCTTTCTAACAATAGAGACGCAGAAGCAGTATTGACGGAGAGCAAAACATATTCTTTTTCAGAAATTCTTGATGAATATAATCATGCTAAACAATTTTTGGAACAATATAATATTGATTCTGGTAAAGTTGTTTCTGTTATTTCAGATTTCTCAGCAAAATCAATAGCCCTACTTATTGCTCTTATAGAAAATGACTGTATTCTGGTACCTATATCTCCATCTGTCAAAGAAAAGGATAAGTTTGCATTGATTTCTCAAAGCGAATTTATTGTAGATCTTTGTTATGATCAACCAAATGTTCGTAAAACAGATGTAACTGTAAATCATGAGATGATTCTTGGTTTAAAAGGAAAGGCTCCAGGGTTAATTCTTTTTTCTTCTGGAACAACCGGAGAACCAAAAGCAGCTTTACATAACCTTATTTTTTTATTAGAAAAATTTAAAAAACCAGGTAAAATATTACAAACAATATCATTTTTGTTATTCGATCATATTGGAGGATTCAATACACTGTTTCATACTCTCTCGAGTGGCGGAAAGTTAATTTTAATTAATTCTCGTGATGCTGATGTTGTTTGCAAAGCAATTGAAAATTTTAATGTAGAATTATTACCTACTTCACCCACTTTCTTGAATTTATTACTCCTTAATAAAATGTATATAAAATATGATCTTTCTTCTTTAAAAATAATAACATATGGAACTGAACCAATGCCTCAATCGACTCTTGATATGTTGCATAAGATATTTCCCAATACTATTCTTAAACAAACTTACGGTTTGTCTGAAGTTGGAATAGTTGGAACTAAATCGGAGAAAGCTGACTCATTATGGGTTAAAGTTGGTGGCGAAGGTGTTGAGACAAAGATAAAAAATGACATTTTATATATTCGTACAAAATCTGCTATGATTGGTTACCTTAACGCACCTAGTCCATTTGATAAAGAAGGTTGGTTTAATACAAATGATAAAGTAGAAATAAAAGAAGATGGCTATATGAAGATATTGGGTCGCGTTACTGATCTTATTAATGTTGGCGGCGAGAAAGTTTATCCAGTAGAGGTTGAAGGGGTTATGCTTAAATTTGAAGGTGTAAAAGATGTACGTGTATTCGGAGAAAAAAATCCTCTTACTGGAAATATTGTTGTGTCTGAGGTTCAAGTAGATCATGAAAACAATAATAAAATTTTTATAAAAAACCTTCGTAACTATTGTGTAAAAAACTTAGAAAGGTTTAAAATACCAGTAAAATATTTATTGGTTGAAAAAGATTTGTTTTCTGATCGTATTAAAAAAAAGAGATAATTAATTATTTAATAATTTTTTAATGGTTAATATATTAAACGATTTTAAAAAAAATAATATTGATATTTTGAAAGAACATATAAATGAAATGTATTCAAAAAAACCTGTTTATTCAAATTATTTTAATCAAAATATCTCATCAGATGATATTTTTTACAAAGCTGATAATTCATTAATAATTATAAAAGTAAATGATAATTATAATAGAGTATATATTTTATCAAACGATTCTAATGAAATAGTTCATATGTTAAAATCTTTAAAAGGTATAAATATTGTCAATATTCCTTCAAAAAATGATATTTCAGACTGGACAAAAATAATGGTAGCTGCTAACTTTAAATTATTTGCTGTTTATGAACGTTTCTTTAATATCAAAATAAAAAAATATTGCAATACAGATACTATTATTTATGCAAAACCTAATCAAGAAAAAGAAATATATAATCTATTTCATAAAACAAGTTTTTTTTCTCCATACACAGATTACCTTCCTTCACGCCTTGAATTAATGCAATTAATAAAACAAAATCAAATAATTGTTAATGTGCATGAAGGTATTGTAACAGGAGCTTTTATTTTTTCAGAAGAAGGCTTAAAATTTTATCTTAGAGCCTGGTATGATGAAAATAATTCTGGGATAAAACTTCTTTGGGAGGTATATAGTATAATGTATGATAAAGGCTTGAAATATGCATATTTTTGGATAAATTCTGAAAATAATAATGTAAAATCTATACATAAATATTTAGGCGCAAAACCAGATGGATTAAAAGATTATACATTTATAAAACAATAATGAGGAACTATTTATTTGGGACTTAATTTTAAATTTCACAATAAACGAATAAGTGGCGTCTTATCTGTTCTTCCAGATCAAGAGATTGCTTTTGAAGATGAAATGGATAATTATAATTTTTCTCATACCAAATCATTAAAACTAAAAATGGCAATGGGATATAATAAACACAGAATAGTTAAAGAATATACAAATGTTTCTGATATGTGTATACATGGTATCAACTATCTTATAGAAGATAATTTATTAAAAAAAGAAGATATTAGCGCTTTAATTTTGGTAACACAGTCTCCGGAACATTTTATGCCGTCTACAAGTCATATTATTCATGGAAAACTTGAATTAAATACAAATGTAATGTGTTTGGATATAAATCAAGGCTGTGCCGGTTTTATTATAGGGTTGATACAAGCTTATATGCTGCTTGAACAAGATTCAATTAAAAAAGTAGTTTTATTGAATGCCGATGTACTAAGTAGAAAAGTGAGCAAACGAGATCGAAATAGCAATCCATTAGTTGGTGATGCGGCCTGTATTACTATTGTTGAAAAAGGCAAAGAACCGACAAAAATAAATTGTGTATTAAATATGGATGGGAAAGGCGCGTATGCATTGCAAATACCTGCAGGAGGTTTTAAAATTCCATGCAGTCCTGAAACAACAGAAATGAAAGAAGATGAAAACGGAAATTTAAGATCATTAGAGCATCTTGTTATGAAAGGTGATGAAGTATTTAATTTTGTACAAACCGAAGTCCCCCCGATGATTGATGAATTATTGGCTATTTCCGGGAAAAAAGCTGATGATATTGATTATTGGTTATTTCATCAGCCGAATAAATTTATGCTAAATAAACTGGCGGATAAAATGGAAGTTCCGAGAGAAAAAATGCCGTCAAATATTGTAGAAAATTTTGGCAATTCAAGCGGAGCTACAATACCTACAAATATTAGTTTTAATTTAGGTGAATCTGCCTGTACACAAATGTTTAATGTTTGTTTTGCAGGTTTTGGCGTTGGACTTACATGGGCGGCAATAGAACAGCAGCTTGGTAATTTAGAGTTTAATAAAATAATATATTTTTAATTTTAAGGAGTAAAATTATTATGAGCTTAATCGAAAAAATCAAGCAAGTGCTTGAAGTTGAAGAATTGAATGTAACTGCAAAGTTTAAAGATCTTGAAGAATGGGATTCTTTATCTGTATTAACTGTATTGGCGTATTTAGATTCAGATTACAAAATCAATATGTCTCAACAAGAGGTAGAAGCATTTTCGTCAATTGCAGAATTTATTGAACATGTAGAAAAAAATGCAAAATAAACCTTATATTTTAATAAGCGGTGCTACTTCGGATATTGGGACATCAATATCTGAAGTATTATGTAAAGATTATCCTTTGTTACTCCATGGGCGTAGTAAAGAAAAATTGGAAGTTTTAAAAGAGAATCTAAAAAGCATTAATTCGGTGGATATATGGGTAGCAGATTTGTCTCAAATTGATTCATTAAAAGAATCATTAAAAGATTTAATGCAAACAAAACAGATACAAATAAGCGGCTTTGTTCATTGTGCCGGCACTATTAAAATATTACCATTAAAAGATTTTGATATGAATTATATTCAGGAAATATATAATGTTAATTTATTCAGCGCTATTGAGATTTTACAATTATTATTAAAGAAAAGCAACCTACCCTATCTTAACAGAATAATTTTTATTTCTGCATTATACAGTAAAAGGGGAACAAAGGGGAACTCAATTTATGCATCTAGTAAAGGTGCTATAGATTCGCTTGTAAAATCACTTGCCTTGGAATTAGCGCCAAATATAACAGTTAATTCTATACTGCCTGGAGGGATTAGAACAAAAATGAGTGAAGCAGTATTTAACGATCCTGAAAAACTGGCATTACTTTCTGCAAAATATCCTTTAGGATTCGGTCAATGTAAAGACATAGCATTAATGGTTCAATATTTGCTGGGAGAAGGCGGACGTTGGATTACCGCTCAGAATTATTGTGTTGATGGCGGAGCATCAATGTGTTAGGAGTTAAACTTTGAAAGAATTGATATTATTTAAAGACAAATCTAATAACTCAATTACAAATAAAAATATATTTGCTGTACTCAAAGAGATTGAAGCAAATAAATGCGACATTTTATATGTTCATACTGCTTTGAATTTTGGAGTTCCAATGGTTAAACGATTGGAATTATTGGAAGAATTATTCAAGATATTTAACGATTTATCTATTCCTACATTAATATTTCCAACATATACATTCAGCTTTCCAAATAAAACGGATTATGATGTACAGAATAGTAAAACCTCAATGGGTTTGCTTAACGAATATTTTCGTAAACAGCCAAATGTAATACGCTCAATAGACCCGTTGATGTCAAATGCATTATTAGGAAAAAATGCAGAATTGGTTACAAGTATCGGGAAAAACTCTTGCGGAAAAGATTCAACATTTGATTTGCTTCATAAAACAGAATTAAATGTTAAGTTTTTATTTTTTGGAACAAGACCCGGTGATTGTTTTACATATATGCATTACATCGAAGATTATCTGAATGTGCCATATCGATACTCCCGGTCATTTTCTGGTAATATATCTGATAATAATAAAACATACATTGATACATATAATCTACCTGTAAGATATAGCAATGTTTTTCCTGGACCAGGATCTTATATATACGAAAATATCATGCTGGAAAGAGGTATTTCTAAAAATATAAAAATTGGCGATAGTCAAATTACTATTTTACCTGAACAAGCTGCATTTACGCTTTATCATGATTTAATTCAATCATATCCTTGTTTTTTTATTTCTGCTCCATTTAACGAAGATGAAAAGACTACTGATTTTAATATAGAAAATATGGTTGCTTTATAATCTTGGAAATTAAAAGAATAATTAATAGTCCTGTATCATCAAATTGCTTTATTGTTTCTTTTAAGGATGATTCGTGCATTTTAATAGATCCGGGATCAAAAGATACTTCAATAATTGAGAATTCAATAAGAAAAAAAACAATAGATTATATTTTTCTGACACACGAACATTTTGATCATATTTGGTCTGCTGATACTATTAAAAAAAAATTCAATGCAAAACTTTGTTGTTCAATTGAAGCATCAAAGGCCATCGTAGATAAAAAGAAAAATTTTTCTATATTTTATGATCAAATAGGATTTGAATTATCTTCGCCTGATATAATATTAAAAGACCGACAAATAATAAACTGGAAAGAACAAAGCATAGAAATTATATATACTCCGGGTCATTCAAATGGAAGTGTTTGTATAAAAATAAATAAATGTTTATTTACTGGAGACACAATTATAAAGAATACTCCCACCATTACAAAACTTCCCGGTGGAAGCAAGAGAAAACTACAAGAAAGCATGGAAAAACTTATACTTCTAGGATTACATAAATTAGATTTATACTGTGGTCATGGTGAAAACGATATAAAATAAAGATAAACATGGAAAATTTTCAAAGATATGATATTTCATTAAAACGGTTAAGTCTTGATAAAATAGAAACTGTTAGAAATTGGAGAAATGATCCAAAAATATCACAGTATATGGATTTTAGAGAGTATATTACTCCAGAAATGCAGTTAAACTGGTTTAATAAAATTAATAATGAGAATAATTATTATTTTATAGTTAAGTATAATAATGAAGAGATAGGATTAGTAAATATTAAGGATATTGATTATAATAAAAAATGCGCTGAAACGGGTATTTTTATTTATGAAGATAAATATTTGAATTCTGATGTTGGTATTCGGGCAGCTTTATGTAATATTGATTTTGCCTTTGAATATTTAAATCTTGATTATATTCCCGGGCACATAATGGCAGATAATAAAAGAGCTATTCGTTTTAATAAAGCATTTGGCTGTCTGTTAGCTGAAAATCAAGAAGGGTTAGAAAAACAATTATATATATTAACGAAAGAAAGATATTACCAATATAGAGGGAAACTCCTTTTATTATTTAAAGATAAATGAGCATTGCTATGGAATCAAAAGAGGAGATAAAAACGTGTCCCCAATGTAATATTTTTAATAATGAAATGTCTTTAAATGCAATTTTTAAAACATGCAATAATTGCGGCTGGCATTATAGGATGGAGCCTTTTGAACGAATTAAATATTTAACTGATGAGGGTAGTTTTGATGAATTCTCTTCAAATATTCATTCGCTTAATCCTTTAAACTTTCCATGTTATGAAGAAAAACTTTCTTTGGCAGAAGTAAAAACAGGAATGAAAGAAGCAATATTAACAGGAACTTGTGCAATAAACGGGAGACATGTAATCCTTTGTTTGATGTCTTTTAATTTTATGGGAGGGTCAATGGGATCTGTCGTAGGTGAAAAATTGACCCGCGCTTTTTTAAAAGGAGCAAAAGAAAAAATACCTATTATTATTTTTACTGCATCAGGCGGAGCCAGAATGCAGGAAGGAATATTTTCATTACTGCAAATGGCAAAAACATCAAGTGCTGCTGCGGAAATTTCAAAAGCCGGTGTTCCATATTTTATAGTACTATGCGATCCTACTACAGGAGGCGTAACAGCGTCTTTTGCAATGCTTGCTGATATTATCATGGCTGAACCGAGCGCATTAATAGGCTTTGCCGGTCCTCGTGTAATAAAAGATACTATCAAACAAAACCTTCCTACCGGATTCCAAAAGGCAGAATTCCAGCTAAAAAAAGGATTTGTTGATATTATTGTACCTCGTAAAAATCAAAAAAAAATAATATCTACTCTAATTGATATTTATACAACAAAAACTTGTTAAATTAAATGAATATACAGTCTAAAATCAAACATGATACATCTGATGTATGGAAACAAGTAGAGATTGCGCGTCATCCCAAAAGACCAAACGCAATGGATTACATTCCCCTTATTTTTAATAACTTTATAGAACTTCATGGGGATAGATTACTAGGCGACGATCCTGCAATTGTGGCAGGTGTAGGATTTATTGAAACGCGCCCGGTAACAATTATTGCGAATCAAAAAGGACATACGCTAAAAGAAAAAGTCTATAGAAATTTTGGTATGACCAATCCGGAAGGCATTCGAAAAGCACTAAGACTTGCCAAGGATGCGGAAAAATTTAAAAGACCGATTATTACATTTATTGATACTGTCGGAGCATATCCATCCATTGAATCTGAAGAACATGGTATAGGAGAAGCAATTGCAAGAAATATTCTGGAATTTTCACAATTACAAACTCCAATTATATGCGTTTTAATTGGAGAAGGATTTGGTGGCGGAGCATTAAGTCTTGGCATAGGGGATAAAATCTATATGCTTGAAAATACAATATATTCCGTAATTAGTCCCGAGCGATTTGCCACTATACTTCTTAAAAATGATTCAAAAAATAGAGAAGCTGCTATTATGTTAAAAATTACTTCTAAAGATCTGTTAAAATTCAATATTATAAATGAGATTATTCCGGAACCTTCAGGAGGCGCTCATAATAATCTTAAATTGACTGCTAATTATATAAAAGAAATATTGTTAAACAATCTTAATAATATCTGCGGTATTGATTCAGAAATTTTAGTTCGTAACCGCAATCAAAACTTTAGTAAAATTGGCATATGGAATGAATCTATTTTATAATAAAATATAATTACATGATACCATTTAATAAACCGTATTTAACAGGTAAAGAAACATATTATATAAATAAAGCCGTTCTTAAAAGTAAACTTTCCGGAAACGGTGATTTTACGAAGAAATGCCAAGTATTTTTTGAACAAAAATATGGATTTAAAAAATGTCTACTTACTACATCATGTACAGATGCTCTTGAAATGTGCGCAATATTAGCGAATATTAAACCAGGTGATGAAGTAATTATACCAAGTTATACTTTTGTATCTACTGCCTTGGCATTTGTTCGTCAAGGTGCAAAAATTATATTTGCCGACAGCCAGAAAAACAATCCAAATATAGATACCGATAGAATATTAGAATTAATTACACCACTTACAAAAGCATTAGTATTGGTACATTATGCAGGTATAGCTTGTGATATGGAGAAGATTATCAGTATAGCTAAAAAATATAATTTACTTGTTATCGAAGATGCCGCACAAGCTATAGATTCTTTCTATTATAATAAAAATGATAATTCAGCAAAAGCGTTGGGAAGTATAGGTCATCTCGCAGCATTTTCTTTTCATGAAACAAAAAATATTATTTCAGGTGAAGGCGGAATGCTTGTTATAAATGACGAACGTTTTATTAAACGTGCGGAAATTATATGGGAAAAAGGAACAAATAGAGCGGAATTCTTCAGAGGTGAAACAAATAAATACGGTTGGAAAGATACTGGAAGTTCGTTTTTGCCTTCAGAAATTATCGCCGCATTTCTTTGGGCTCAAATTGAGAATTTAGAAAATATCCAAGCAAAAAGAAAAATTATTTGGGATACTTATTTTGAGTTATTGAAACCATTAGCAGATAAGAATCTGTTTATTTTACCGGAAATTCCTAATTATGCAACAAACAATGCACATATGTTTTATCTTATATGTAATTCTTTGGAAGAAAGAACAAAATTAATACAACATTTAAAAGATAATAATGTTTCTGCAACTTTTCATTACCAAAGTTTACACTCAAGTGAATACTATAAAGACAAACATGACGGACGAGAATTAAAATATTGTGATAATTTTGCAGATCGTCTTGTACGATTGCCATTTTTTATCGGGTTAACTTCTGAGGATATTAATTGTATTTGTAATATACTTAAGAGTAAGTAATGACTAATATATAAAAGCTTATAGAAAATAAAATTCAGATGCACAGTATAAATAAAAAACAAATCATAATTTATGGAATAGTTATTTTAGTTTTCGCTTTCTTTTTTCTTCCATTTTTAATTTTTGGAACAGATTCAATAATTACCATTCACGATAATTTAGATTCATCTTTACCAGTTCTAAAAATGTTCCGTGATTATAATTATTTTGGTAAATTTGATACACCTACAAATAGTTTCAATGGAATGTCTACACTATATATGAATTTTTCGAATTATTCTTTTCATAGTTTGTTATTTTATATATTCAGTGATTTTACAGCATATACAATTTCATACATACTTTCTGTTCTTTTCGGTTTTATATCAATGTATTTACTCTTAAAAAGAATACTTAATCTTTCATCAACTGTGTGTATTTTTTCCGCTGTTTGTTATGCTGTTTTGCCTGTTATACCTAACTTAGGAATTTGTGTTAGTACTATTCCGTTAATTATTTATGTTTTTTATTATTTTGCTTTTATTAATAAAAATGTATTTTCTTGGAAAATTCTATTAATTTTAATTTATCCTTTTTTTTCAGCATTTGCGTTTATTGGTATTTTTTTATTAGGTTTTTGGTTATTGGGTTTAATATATTTTTTATTAAAAAACAAACAATTCCATATTAATCTTTTTATTGGATATATTTTACTTTGTATTGGATATATTATTGTAGATTTAAAACTTTTTTATATTATGTTTGTATTACAAACGCCTCTTAACCGCGGTATATTTTCTATCTCAACAGACATAAGTATTTTTTTGAAGAGTTTTTATAACTATGGAATCAATGGATTCTATCATGCGGCATCATTCCAAAAGATGGTAATTTTGCCCGTTGGTTTAATAATGACAATATTTTTCTTAATCCGTTTTTTAATTAATGTAAAAAATGAATCAAGAAATTTACTATATAATATTAAAAACGAACTTGCAAAAACCTGTAAAAATATTAAATTATTATTTATTCTTGGATTTATTATTTTATTCTTTACGTTTATCGCCGCGCTTTATGATTCAGGATTTTTAAGTATTTTTCTTTCTAAGATAATTCCAATATTAAACGGTTTTCATTTTGGAAGAGTTTGGGTTTTTAACAGGATTTTATGGTATTTAATTTTTTCACTTTGTCTGCAATTAATTTTAAATATTCAAAATAATACAATTAAAATAAATATTGGTAATATTAATAAAACCATAAAGTTTTCTGCGGTTTTTACCGGTTTTTGCGTTAGTATTTTATTTTTTTTTCAGATTATTTATATTCTAATAACTCCGGTATATTATAGTGAGCATATTAAAACATGGTACAATGAAATTATTATAAAAACAGGTATTGCTAATAGATTTAAATTAAAAAACGATTTTTCCGGAAATATTTCATATAAAGAATTCTTTGCTCTAGAATTTTTTGAAAGTATCAAAAATGATATTTCATATTCAAATGAAAAGGTTGCGGCTTTTGGCTATCATCCGTCCGTATTGATGTATAATGGTTTTAATTGCATTGACGGTTACAATAACGCTTATCCGTTAAGCTATATGCAAAAATTCAGAACTTTAATTGCGCCAGAACTAGAAATTAATGAGTGGGCAAGGGAATATTATGATGGATGGGGAGGCAGAATGTATTTATTCAGTTCTGAAATATTTTATGCTCCAACCAGAAATAAAAACACTTCGCCTGTAAAGCTTAATATCGATATGGATGTGTTTATTAATGATTTTAATGGGAAATATATTTTATCAAGGGCTGAAATATTAAACAGTAATGATCTGGGATTAAATTTACATAAGATTTATTATTGTGATGAAAGTATTTATACGATATATTTGTATTATACTTTATAGCATACTTAAAATTAAATAAGGAAAAAATAAAATGTTAACTAATTCTACAATACTGGTAACCGGCGGCACAGGTTCATTTGGTAATACTTTTATTCCAATGACACTGGAGCAATATAACCCCAAAAAAATAATTGTTTTTTCCCGTGACGAGATGAAACAATGGGAAATGGCAAAGAAATTTAAAAATGAAACAAGAGTTAGTTTTTTTATAGGAGATGTCAGAGACAGGGATCGTTTATATCGAGCTCTTGACGGTGTTGACTTTGTTGTTCATGCCGCTGCAACAAAGATTGTTCCAACAGCTGAGTATAATCCTTTTGAATGTGTTAAAACTAACATTAATGGCGCTATGAATATTGTAGATGCTTGTATTGATAAAGGTGTTAAACGCTGCGTTGCCTTAAGTACAGATAAAGCAAGCTCTCCCATTAATTTATATGGGGCGACAAAACTTTGCAGTGATAAATTATTTATAGCAGGTAATTCCTATGCAGGAATGAAAAATACACGCTTTTCTATCGTAAGATACGGAAATGTTATGGGATCAAGGGGTTCTGTAATTCCTCTTTTTCTTGAACAGGCAAAAACAGGAGAAATAACAATAACTGACGAACGCATGACACGATTCATGATTTCTCTTGAACAGGCTGTTGAACTAGTTTGGCATGCTTTTGAAGATATGGTTGGAGGCGAGATTTATGTAAAAAAAATACCTTCAATGAAATTAACAGACCTGGCTCTTGCAGTTAGTGCAACAGCAAAGCAGAAAATAATTGGTATACGCCCTGGAGAAAAACTCCATGAGCAGATGATAAGCGCTGAAGATGCTCACTACACTTATGAATATGACCAACACTTTAAAATACTGCCTCAAATTCATTATTGGTGCGAAGATCCTTTCAGAATAAAAGACGGAAAACATGTTAAAGAAGATTTTTCTTATACATCTAACAACAACACATCGTGGATGACAGTAGAAGAGCTGCAGCAATGGATAGAAAAAAATAAAGAAAAAATCGGCAATATTTAAAAAATACAGCGAAACCATCAGTTCCGAACTGGCGGTTTCGCTAACTAAATTATATGAAATTTTTTGATAGAAATACAGAAATTGAACGCTTAAATGAAATTACAGAGAATTCAAAAAAAAATGCAAATTTTACAGTTGTAACTGGCCGTCGTAGAATTGGGAAAACTCAATTATTGCTGCATGTTATAAATGAAAAACCTTCATTGTATTTTTTTGTAACACGAAAAGCAGAGCCTTTTTTATGCCAGGATTTTCTGGAAGAAATAACTAATAAATTCGACATTCCTGTTTTAGGAAATATTACTAATTTTGGCAAATTATTTCAGTTTTTAATGCAGCTTTCTTGTGAGAAACATTTTACATTAATAATTGATGAGTTTCAGGAATTTCTTAATATTAATCACTCGGTTTACAGTGAGATGCAGCACTATTGGGATTTATATAAAGAAAAAAGTAAAATTAATCTTATTGTATGCGGTTCTGTTTTTTCTTTAATGCATAAAATCTTTAAAGATTATAAAGCACCTCTTTTTGGCAGGGCAACTGTGTTTTTACAAATTCGTCCTTTTAAAGTATCTGTTTTAAAAGAAATATTAAGTTGTTTTTATCCAAATTATAAACAGGAAGACTTACTTGCGCTTTATACATTTACAGGCGGTGTTGCAAAATATATACAACTTTTGGTTGATAATAATGCTTTAAATTTCAATAAAATGCTTGATTATATAATTCGTGAAGATTCTCCTTTTATTACAGATGGAAAAAATATACTAATTGATGAGTTTGGTAAAGATTATACTATATATTTTACTATACTTTCTGCAATAGCGCGAGGAGATAATACGCGCTCAAATATTGAAAACATTGTTGGAAAGGAAGTGAGCGGGTATTTAACCCGTCTGGAGCATGATTATGGTTTGATAAGCAAAACAATACCATTATTTTCTAAAAGTGAAAATAAAAATGTACGTTACACGATAGATGATAATTTTTTTTCCTTTTGGTTCAGGTTTATATATAAATATTCCCATATAATAGAAATATTACAATACAATGAATTAAAAAATATTATTAAACGGGATTATCAATCCTTTAGCGGAAAAATATTAGAACGGTATTTTAAAGACAAATATATTGAAAACGGGAATTTGACTCAAATTGGATCATATTGGGACAGGACAGGTCATAACGAAATAGATCTTATTGTTATTAATGAACTTAATAAAAATGCACAAGTTATTGAAATTAAAAGAAACAAAAAAAATATTTGTTATAACCAATTAAAGGAAAAAGCAGAAAATATGATTAATAAAACAAATTGTCTGAAAAATTATAAGGTTAATTATATTGGTTTATCATTAGATGATATGTAGTTATATTGGTATTATTAAATGAAAGATTTTATCCCCTACGGCAGGCAATGGATAGATGAAACCGATAAGCAGGCTGTTTTATCAGTTTTATCATCAAACTATTTAACCCAGGGACCTGCTATTGAACAATTTGAAAACGCTATAAAAGAAGTTACTGGCGCAAAATATTGTATTGCAGTGTCAAATGCAACTCAAGGGTTACATATTGCAGTTGCAGCGCTTGAAATAGGTGAAGGTGCAGAAGGTATAACGACACCAATCACCTTTGTTGCATCTGCTAATTGTTTAATAACAAATGGGTTAATTCCAGTTTTTGCAGATATAGATTCAAAGACATACAATATAGACCCAAACGAAATTGAAAAAAAAGTTACATCGAAAACAAAAGTATTAATACCTGTTGATTTTGCAGGGCAGGCAGTAGATATTGATGCGATCAAACAAATTGCGGACAAAAATAATCTTTACATAATAGAGGATGCTGCTCATTCAATAGGTTCTTCTTATGCTGATGGAAAACTGGTTGGTTGTTGTCATAAATCTGATATTACAGTTTTTTCTTTTCATCCTGTAAAGACAATTACATCTGGTGAAGGCGGTGCGATTACAACGAATAACGAAGACCTGTATAAAAGACTTTTAAAGCTTCGAACTATTGGTATAACAAAAGATGAAAATGAACTAAACAAGAACCCGGGTCCCTGGTATTATGAAATGCAATTGCTTAGCGGTAATAACAGAATGACTGATATCCAGGCAGCGCTAGGTTGCAGCCAGTTGTCTAAACTGGATTCATTTAAAAAAAGACGCAGAGAAATAGTTAATATGTATAATGCTGCTTTTTATGATAAACCTAATATAATAATACCTTACGAAGAGAAAGGGCTAGATAGTTGTTTCCATTTATATGTGTTACAGATAGATTTTGAAAAAATCGGAAAATCAAGAAAACAGGTTATGGAAGAGCTTAGACAAAAAGGAATTGGAACGCAAGTGCATTATATTCCTGTTAATAGTCAGCCGTATTATATAAATAAATATGGTAATTATCATGCTGAAGAATATCCTGCAACTGACTTTTATTACAACCGATGTTTAAGTTTACCTTTATATCCAATGATGTCTGATGAAGATGTTGAACATGTTATAAAAATTGTGGTTGATGTAACAAGAGGTAAATTATGATATATTGCAAAAAATGTGTATTACCGGAAACACATGAAACAATTGAATTTGATAATGAAGGTGTATGCAATATTTGCAGGCAAGCAGAGAAAAAACATGCAGAAGTAGACTGGCAAGCTCGCGGCGAAATGCTGCAAAAAATTATTGAAGAGCATAAGGATAAAGGCCAATATGACTGCATCCTGCCTTACAGCGGCGGCAAAGACAGTGTTTATCAATTATGGTATGTTGTTACACAATTAAAATTAAAACCGCTGGTCGTAAGGTTCGACCATTGGGGTTATAGGCCCCTGGTTAATAAAAACAATCATAAAATATTCAAACAACTAGGTGTTGACGTTTTACAATTTACACCTAACTGGCATGTAGTAAAAAAATTAATGTTAACATCATTGCGTGAAACTGGAGATTTCTGCTGGCATTGTCATACAGGTATTTTTTCCTTTGTTATGCAAATCTCGGTTAAATTTAATATACCGCTTGTGATATTCGGCGAATCTCCGGCTGAATACAGAGCATATACTACTTTTGAACAAATTTGTGAAGTGGAACAGGGATTATTTGACAAAATGATAAATCTTGGTATAAACAATGAAAAAATGTTCACATTATTGAAAGGTCAGATCGATCGCCGTGATTTAATATCTTATGAATTTCCAACCAAAGAGCAGCTAGATAAAATAAACTCCAAAGCTATCTGGCTTGGTAATTATATAAAATGGGACACTCATAATAATGTAGAAATTATAAAAAAAGAATTGGGATGGCAGGGACAACAGGTAGAAGGTATTCCGCCGGAATATCATTATGAAAAAATAGAGTGTATGTGGCAGGGTGTCCGCGATTATTGCAAATTTATTAAAAGAGGACACGGAAGAACGAATCATCTTATGTGTATAGATATAAGAGCGGGGAGAATGGAGAGAGAAAAGGCCGTTGAATTATGCGATAAATATGACGGAAAACGTCCTGCTTCTTTGGACGCTTTTTTACATATGCTTGATATTAGTGAAGAAGAATTTGTAAACGAACTTATGAAAAATGCTCATCCAAAATATAAGTTTGATCCAAAAATAATTAATAAAGGCGATAAATTATCTGATGCTGCTGAATGGCTTTTATGATTATTAACGAAAAATTAATTTTGGGTAATTTATATTTACGCAGTCTGACTTTAGACGATTGTACAGAAAAATATGTAAATTGGCTTAATGATGAAAAAGTAAATTTATATTTAGAAACCAGATTTACCGTTCAAACCATTGAAATGATAAAAAGTTTCGTAACTAACATCAACGATTCAGCAGATAGTTATCTTTTTGGAATATTTGCTGATGATATTCATATAGGAAATATAAAAATTGGTCCTATACACCCAATTTATAAATTTGCTGATATAAGTTATTTTATTGGTGAAAAAGATTGTTGGGGTAAGGGTTATGCTACATTAGCTATAAGGCTTATAACAGAATTTGGTTTTAAAACTTTGGGGTTAAACCGAATACAAGCCGGTGTTCATGGAAGTAATATTAGCAGTCAAAAAGTTTTAGAAAAATGCGGATATAAAAAAGAAGCAGTTTTTAGAAACAAGGTTTACTGCGGCTGCGGAGATAAAAAAGTCTGGGGTGATCATCTTTATCTGGGAATTTTAAAAAGTGAATATCTTGGATTAGAACTATCATGAAGCTCTGTCTAGGTACAGCACAATTTGGACTTGATTACGGAATTAATAATAAAAATGGTCAAATAAAAAAAAAAGAAGTATTTGATATATTAAATTACGCCCATAATAATGGGGTTGATGTGCTTGATACTGCCAGTGCCTATGGCAATAGTGAATCTATTTTGGGAGAAGCTATAGGCAGCACTGGCAAAAACTTTAAAATAATAACAAAATATCCTGCAAATACAGAAATTGGACCTTTTCAATTTATATATGCTTCATTGGAGCTGTTAAAAACAGAAAGAGTTCATGGATATTTGTTTCACAGCTATTCTGTTTTTCAGCAACAGCCGGATTATATAAACGATTTTCTTAAAATTAAGGATATGGGAAAGACAGAAAAAATTGGTTTTTCTCTGTATTACCCATCTGAAGCAGAATATATATTAAAAAAAAATATCCCTTGTGATATTGTCCAGATACCTTATAATATTTTTGATCAAAGGTTTCTTTATTTATTACCGGAATTAGCTGACAGAGGAATTGAAATATATGTCCGTTCTGTTTTTTTACAAGGGTTGTTCTTTATTGAACCTGAAAAACTTGATAGTTACTTTATTTCTATAAAAACGATGCTTCAGAACCTACACAATCAAGCAAAAAGTTATTCAATTGATATTGCTGCTCTTTGCCTGGGTTTTGTTCGTTCAAATCAATATATAACATCTATAGTTATTGGTATCGATTCGTTAAGTAATTTAAAAGAAAATATTAATAACTATAATTTATTAGAAAAATTAAATGTACCTTATGGATCTTTTAATAAATATGCAGTTAATGACGAAAATATTATATTGCCTTTTAATTGGAAAAAATAGTTTATAAATATGCAAAAAGTAATTGCTATAATACCTGCACGCGGAGGCTCAAAAAGAATACCCAAAAAAAACATAAAGGAATTTTTAGGTGTTCCTATATTAGGTTACGCAATTAACGCCTGTAAAGATGCAAATATTTTTTCTGAAGTTATGGTTTCTACTGATTGTGATGAAATTGCGCAAGTTGCCAGAAAACTTGGCGCTAATATTCCATTTATGCGTTCTGCAAAGACAGCAGATGATTTTGCAACTACATTTGATGTCCTGGAAGAAGTAATTAAAAATTATAAAAAAACTGGGCAAGAATATGATTATGTTTGCTGTATATATCCATGTGTACCGTTTCTTTCAGGACAAACATTAAAAGCTTCCTATAACAAATTAATATCTTTAGACAACGATGCTCTTCAGCCGGTTTGTAAATACCCTGTTCCAATTGAATGGGCAATGAAAATAGAAAATGATTTGCTTGTTCCTAATGACAGGAATGCGCAAATGATTCGCTCTCAGGATTTAACTCAAAAATACTACGATGTTGGAATGTTTTATTTTATTAAAACTGAAATTTTACTTAAAGAAAAGTCTCTAACACCAAAAAAAACTTTTGCCTATATAATGAATGAAAATGAAGTTCAGGATATTGATACTTTAGATGACTGGAATCTGGCAGAATTAAAATATAAATTATTGCAGGAAAAAAAACATGGGTAAATCTCAAGATTTATATTTAAAAGCAAAAAAAATTATTCCTGGCGGAACTCAGTTATTAAGTAAAAGACCTGAGCAATTTCTACCTGATTATTGGCCTGCATATTATAAAGATGCAAAAGGCTGTAAAGTTTGGGATCTTGATGACAAGGAATATATTGATGCAAGTTACATGGGCATAGGAGCAAACACAATTGGTTATGCAGACGATGATATCGATTTTGCAGTAAAAAGTGTTATTGATACAGGCAACATGACTACTTTAAATCCTCCGGAAGAAGTAGAGCTTGCTCAAAAGTTAATTGAAATTCATCCCTGGGCTGAAATGGCTCGGTTTACACGCAGCGGCGGTGAAGCCATGATGGTCGCTGTAAGGATAGCCCGAGCAGCAACCGGTAAAGATATTGTTCTTTTTTGCGGTTATCACGGCTGGCATGACTGGTACATTGCAGCTAATCTTTCAACTGATTCGGCTTTAGACGGACAATTATTACCGGGTCTAAAACCTGCAGGAGTACCTCGTCATTTAAAAGACACATCATTCCCTTTTAGTTTTAATAACAAAGCTGAATTTCTAAAATTAATTAATGAAAATAAAGATAAAATCGCCGCAGTTGTAATGGAACCAATCAGGAATATTGAACCGGAAGAAGGTTTTTGGGATTGTATTCAATCTGAAACTGATAAAAATGAAATAGCACTTATTATTGATGAAGTAAGCGCCGGCTGGCGTCTTAACCTTGGCGGCGCGCACCTTTTATATTCAATTGAGCCTGATATAGCGGTTTTCGCCAAAGGAATGAGTAATGGATACCCAATGGCAGCCATTATTGGGAAGAAAAAATATATGGATGCTGCTCAGGATTCATTTATAAGCAGCACCTATTGGACAGAACGTATAGGACCTGCAGCAGCGTTAGCTACAATACAAAAAATGGAAAAATATAAAGTACAGGAGCATCTTGTTAAAATAGGAAAGATTGTGCAAAATGGCTGGAAAACAATAGCGGAAAAAATAGACCTTAATATAAAGGTTGGTTCCATTTATCCATTTAGTCATTTTGATTTTCAATACGAAAATAAATTAATTCTAAAAACCTTATTCACTCAGGAAATGCTGGAACGCGGTTTTCTGGCAACAAATTCTTTTTATTGCTGTTTTGCGCATACAGAGAGTATTGTTCAGCAATATTTAAATGCAGTTGAAGAAGTGTTTTCTTTGATAAAAAAATCTATCGACGGCAATACTAGTGAAAAATTATTAAAAGGCCCTGTTTGCCAGAGCGGATTTAAAAGGTTGAATTAATTGATGGATAAAAAATTAGAAAATGCATTACAACTCGGTGAAAATATCGCTATTGAATTTAAACTTTGTGACAGCGGAATAAGTATTGATACATATAAAACAGTTTGTTCTTTTTTAAACCGTTTTGGCGGTGATATATTTTTAGGTGTTGATGATAATGGAAATGTTAAGGGTGTCCCAAAAAACGCAGTTTCTGACTTAATAAAAAATTTCATTGCAACAGTAAGTAATCCGGAATTATTTTCACCAACTGTATATCTTGCCCCTGAAGTTATAAATTATAAAAACAAACAGGTAATTCGTATTCATGTATCGCCGTCTTCTGAAGTTCATAGTTTTAAAAAAATTATATATGATCGTGCAGATGATGCAGATGTAAAAGTTACAGCAACCGGACAAATTGCTATGCTTTATATTCGTAAACAAAATATCTTTACAGAGAAAAAGGTTTACCCTTATATTCGGAAAAATGATCTTCGTTTTGATATTCTGCCGCGTTTAAGACAATTGGCAATTAACAGAGATCAAAATCATCCTTGGAAGGATTTAACCGATTCAGAAATAATTAAAAGTGCAGGTTTATATAGTGAAGACAGAGAAACCGGAAAAAAAGGATATAATCTTGCAGCAGTTATGCTGCTTGGCAGTGATGATCTTATTCGTTCAATTGTACCCGCATACCGCACTGATGCCCTTCTTCGTAAAGTTAATTTGGATCGTTATGATGACAGGGTTATAATTAGTACAAATCTAATTGAAAGTTATGAATTACTTATGGAATTTGCTAGTAAACATTTATGGGACAAATTTTATCTGGAACGTGACGCAAGAATTAGTTTAAGGGATGCTATTACACGTGAAATGCTGGTAAATACTTTAATGCATAGAGAATTTACAAGTTCATATTTTGCGAAATTTATTATTGAAAAAGATAGAATGTATGTAGAAAATGCAAACCGGGCAATTAAAGAAGGGATAATTACTCTTGATAATTATGAACCAAATTCCAAAAATCCGATTATTGCATCTTTTTTCCGTAATATAGGAATGGCTGATGAACTTGGTTCGGGAGTAAGAAAACTATATGACTACGGAAGGAAATATTCCGGTAAAGATCCGGAATTAATTGAAGGAGATATTTTCAGGATAATCTTACCATTGGATGATAATTATTCTTATGATGTTGAAAGAGAAAAGGCTTTTGGATTAGAAACGAATAGAAGCAAAAAGAAATTAAATAATTCAAGGACAAACGAAAAAGGGACAGAAAAAGGGACAGAAAAGGGGACAGAAAAGGGGACAGAAAAGGGGACAGAAAAGGGGACAGAAAAGGGGACAGAAAAGGGGACAGAAAAGGGGACAGAAAAGGGGACAGAAAAGGGGACAGAAAAGGG
>Ga0123356_10000444_pt1 | contig 46876 bp, 34 predicted proteins | sample TergutEmb28metaG_2_FD_92546 | JGI IMG/M metagenome (GOLD analysis project Ga0123356, IMG submission 92546) | Embiratermes neotenicus P3 segment gut microbial communities from Petit-Saut dam, French Guiana - Emb289 P3 | ecosystem: Host-associated > Arthropoda: Insects > Digestive system > Gut ...
CGATCGTGGCGTTGAACCTGCACCACATAGGGCGGATTCTTCGTGCACTTTACGGACGTTGGCTATATTGGTTTCGTGTATACGAGCTCACGCCAAAAATGCTGTTTGTTCAGTAGGCATTAAATTAATATGTATCCCCCGGCACGGTACACCTTGTACACGGTCGGGGGATACTCATAGTCAAACAGATAATATCTTTTGCGCTGCCAGCACCAAAAACATATAATGCGACGAACCGCCGCCCAGAACGTACTCTGTCTGCTGCCATAAATAAGGAAATTCAAGCAGCTCGGGGAAATCCGGGCGAATAAGTGCTGTCCCGGATATGACGCCGCCCGGGCAAAAAGACCAGTCGGCGCGATTCCAACCATAGGCAACAAGCGCGGATTTAGCGCCTATACCCGATGCAAATGACATGTTATTTGAGCCGGGGTGGCAGCCTAAAACGAAATTGAGTGCGTCAAACACCATTTCAGGTCCGAAAACATCGGGATATGCCCTGTGCAGGAAGTAATACTCAAACCCCTGCCTTTGGATGTTCCAGCCCGCTCCCCAGATGTGCGGGCGGTAAGGTATGCCATACGGCGTTTCCGCTTTCCTCTTATCATATTGCTGCTTTAGAGCAGGCAATGCACCATGTATCGCTTTAGAAAATTCACTGTCCCCGATTTCCGCCTCAACGCGGCACACAACCCAGGCGGTTTCGTCCATAGCGCCGGTTATGATGCCTGCCTTAGACAGTAAAAAGTCCTTATACCTGCTTTCCTTTGTAGTCAAATACAGCTCTGCGGCAGCGTGGATTTTTGAAAGCACAGCATTCTCGTCGCTGTCATTTGTAACATCAAAAAGCTCAACTGCCGCCTCAAGTGCCTGTGCGCTCAAAACATCGTTAAACCCGCTGAGCGCGCGTGAAGCGCATGCAAGATATGCCGCTGTTTTTAATTCACGCTTTGGATTATCCTCTGTGAAAACCCAGCGGTCATCATCGTCTCCCTGTATGTTATTTGTTTGAACCGCAGGGTCGCCGAGAATCACATATTGCTGTATGCTGTTAACGATAATCCCGCGATAAAGCCTCCCAAGCGCACGGTATGCCCCGACCACCGACAAAACACCATGTTCTATCTGCTGCAGGATATCATTTTTGCCGTCAGGCTGATGGATTTCCACAACTCTCGAACCCTGGTCGACAGTTGTAGTATCATAATCAACGTCAAACGCTTCGTATGCCATCGCCAGTATATAAAATTCTCCGGCCTGTGATTCCACCCGCAGGTCGTCATCCCCCGCATCGTGCCATCCGCCAATGTTCAACTCCGGCACAATATCCCCGGGTTTGAACTTTGTCAGCGTGGACGGACCTTGCAGATAACCGTCAAAATGATTGTGATTGACCGGAGCCATCCGCGCATCGTCCATGTGGCAAAGGTCGTGCCAGACGCGGGATTTCTCGTTTACCCGCATATGGCACATTTGCACAGGCAGGAAGTATTCAAGCACCGGCTGCCATACGCCGCGGTCATATATATCGGTTGCAATGCGGAAAACAGATGACTCCGACGCGCCGTAACATATTTTATACAAGCCCTCTTCCCTGATACCTGTAAAATCAAATTTCAAATAGTTATATCGCAAGAACCGGCCCCATTCATCACATACCGCTGAGTATACAGGCTGAGCGCCGCTTTCTGTTATCTTGTATACACTTGCTTTTTCGCGGGCAAAATCACGCTTATCAAGCTCAATAACAGCAACCTTCGGCTGATTGCAATGGTATCCGACCTGTGAAAACTGAATGACCGGTTTATACAGCCAATCCTCAATAACATTTGGTGTGATTTCCCACTTGACAGCTTCCTTTGTTTTGCCGCCGGGCAGATCGCTGCTTATGATAAACCACCCGTTAGCCTGCTTCATACGCCCGTCATGCAAGCTCATATCGGCATCCGATTTAATCGTAAAACGCCCGTAGCAGTCGTCGGGGCGAATGGTCAGGCATCTTCCCACAGCATAAGGCAAAGCCATAAAATCCTCTTCGTGAGACATGACAGGGCCGTTGGGCTGTACGGGGAAGATACCCTGCTTACCGTCCATTATCCATGGCTTCCCGAACAATGCCCCCGGGAATAACTCCAGCATAAAACACACCTTACCCAAAAAAGCCTCCGGCACCGGGGAAGCCAAATCCACGGTGACCACAACCGACGGACCGTCGCCTTTGACCGTAACAGTGTATTCCAAATCTATATCCGGATAATCAATCGGGGAAAAGCCTGTTTTTCTCGCAGGGTCCGGAAACTGCAGCGATGTTTTTATGGTGTTTTCGACCTCACAGAGAATACGCTCGCCCTGCTTCGGCACTGCATGTGTTTTTCCCGTCAACTTGTCGAAGCGGATATCACCGTTGGACGCGATGCGGTTGCCGTGCATTATTATGCTTACACCGGATTGATGCCCCTCAGGATATATATCATCAAAGGCCATTACATCGACGCCTCTGTTTTGAAAGTATCCCGTTTCCTTGCTCAAAAGAAAACCCTGCCTCTGATTTAATGCTTTTTCCATACCTCTCCTCCGTTTATAAAAGCTTATCTATAGTTATTTCACATCAAAAATATTGAAATGATACGGCAACTGAGCGTGTTAATACCCTCAAACCGCATAGCTGCAAACATCCGTGCTGTTTGAAGCCTTTTCAACCTTGACATCACTGAACCTTGCTTTTAACCTGACTGTTAAATCATCGCAGACTATATCCTCGGTATGAAAATGCCCTGCTTCAATCAGCGTTAAGCCGTGGTCTTTAGCGAAAAGCATCCTGTCATATTTTACCTCGCCGCATATAAAGGCATCGCACCCTGCCTGCAGTGCTGCTTCGACCGATTCCGCCGCGCTGCCGGAGCTCACGCCAACCCTTGAGACGACCTTGCCGGAATCGACATATTTGATTACAGAGCAATTAAATGCAGTCTTGCATTTTTCCGCCAGCTTCTCGGCGGAAACAGGAGAATCGAGCATAACGATTCTACCATAACCGGTTCCATCACAGCCAATGGGCAAAATCGGAACATTACTTTTTGGAAAACCCAGTTTTTTGAGCATTAAATCAGATACTCCGCCAACCGCAACATCAGAATTAGTATGCGCTGCAATAAAACTAATATTACTGCGAATCAGCGCATGGAGCGGGTCATTGCTTCGGATTTTTGATATAGGCCTGTACATCAGCGGGTGATGTGAGATTATTAAGTCAACCTCTTTCCCGGCAGCCTCTGCGACAATATTATTTGTCACATCCAGGCATACAAGGATATTATTTACATTTGCACTAAAATCACCGACAAGCAGCCCTGAGTTATCACCCTCGCTTTGGTTTTTAAAAGGCATAATTTCATCAAGATAATCATATATTTCGCGTATAGTCATTTTATATTACTCCTTTTACTTATTATCACTTATGACATTTTTTCCTGTTTTGCCGCGTTTGTCAATAGCTGATTGATAAATATATACGTGTTATGCCGCAATTTTATACCACTTACCGTTATTAATGCCACCTGACGCCTTTTACCCCTTTGAAGAAAAAAGAGCGTCTGATATAGTATTGCCTGTAAAAAGGAATGCTCAGACATAGCGCGCAGCTTGGGGCAGTTATACTGTTTCAAGTAAAAGCGTATAACAGCAGTGGCAAATATACGATTGACAGGAGAGATAAATGGAAAATACCATCAAAGTATCAAATTTGAAAAAAGCCTTTAAAAAGCATCAGGTTTTAAAAGGTGTCACGTTTAGTATTCCCAGGGGAAGCATCTTTGCTCTCCTTGGCTCAAACGGTGCGGGAAAAACCACCTGTGTCAGAATCCTTAGCACGCTGACAAAAGCCGACAGCGGCGATGCAACCATTTGCGGCTATGATATCTTCCGCGAAGCGGACAAAGTGCGAGGTTGCATAAGTCTGACAGGACAGTTTGCAGCCGTTGACGAAGTGTTGACAGGCAGGGAAAACCTGCACTTGATAGGTGACTTAAAGCACACACCGAATACACGTAGGCAGACAGAAGAACTCCTTGCTGCAGTCGATTTGCAAGACGCAGCCGACAAACGGGTGGCAACGTACTCCGGAGGAATGCGCCGCAGGCTGGATATAGCCATGAGCCTGATAGGAAATCCTCAAGTTATATTTCTCGACGAACCGACAACGGGCCTTGACCCGCAAAGCCGTATAGCAGTGTGGGATATGATTGCACGGCTTGCGGAAGACGGCACCACAATATTCCTAACGACTCAATATCTTGAAGAAGCGGAGAATTTGGCCGATAATATCGCGATTTTACACAATGGTGTAATAACTGCCGAAGGCTCACCGGAAAAACTGAAGAAAATCCTTCCGATAGGGGAAATACATCTTGAGTTTACAAGGACGGCGGAAAAGGAAAAAGCCCGGGAGATACTGGAGGGATATACCCTGATAACCGGCAGGAAAACGTTGGAAATATCAACGGACGGAAGTGTCAGACAGCTTTCGGATATCCTTAACCGCTTGAACTCAAGCGGAGTTCCCATTGCCCGCTTTACACAAAATCAGCCATCATTGGAAGATGCATTCTTAACCGTGATTGGAGAAAACAATGACTGAACCAAAATTCTTTAAAGATTCATTTACTATGTTTAAGAGGAGCCTTATAAAAACAGGAAGAAGCCCGGAAGCAATGGCTATGGCGATACTTGTGCCGGTTGTGATGATGATGCTCTTTGGGTATGTATTTGGCGGAATCGTGGATTTGGGTGAAATAAACTATATAAACTTTATAGTACCGGGCATTATTGTGCATTGTATAACCAATGCATCCACGGCGACGGCATATGGACTGCATAAAGATATGACAACCGGTATTATTGACCGGTTTCGCTCGATGTCAATCGCAAAGTCCGCCGTTATATCAGGGCATGTTTGGGTTTCGGTACTTCGCAATCTGGTTATTACCGCTTTGACTATACTTACGGCAGTTGCGATTGGTTTTCGTCCCGAGGCAGGGTTTACGGAATGGCTGATTATCTCGGCAATAATAACCTTGTTCATTATTGCCGTTACATGGGTTGTGGTGATTTTCGGCTTGATTGCAAAAGATGCGGAAAGCATAAGCGGCATGGGGTTTTTAGTTACTATCATGGTTTTTTTAAGCTCAGCCTTTGCACCGACCGAATCGCTTCCGGTTGTATTGCGTGTTATTGCAGAAAACCAGCCAATGACACCTGTGATAAATGTATTGCGCAGCCTGATGCTGGATCTTCCCATAAACGGAGAGCTGTCAACCGCGATAATATGGTGCCTCGGCATTACAGTTGCCGCATTCGCACTCGCTGTGCATATCTACAAAATTAAACTTACAAGATAGGTGACTTAAACTCTTGTCCGCATTATTATCTCCCCGGACATGACACAATACCTGCAAACAGTAACTATGACACATCATAAAATGCAAACAGAGGTATGAAAACCTTTCATAATTCTCATAAATTATGTATAATATGGGCAAAACAGCAATCGTGTATATAAGCATGATAAATAGCCCGGCTATTGCAATGGAGAACGGTGAACATGAAAATCAGTAAAGAAGATGCCCGCAAATTCTTAGTGAAATACCAGAACTTAACGGAGCCCCGGCAGCTTCAGGGAACCGGCGGGATTTATGAATATATAATGAAAGTGGGCTGCATTCAATACGATCCTTTAAATATCATCGGGAGGAACACCGACCTTGTACTGCAATCAAGGGTAGCGGACTACAAGCCGGAAATGCTGGAGCAGCTTCTTTACAAGGACCGGCTTCTTATTGACGGATGGGATAAGATGATGTCAATTTATTCACGGGAGGATTGGCCTTATTTTAATTTTGTCCGTGAAAAAAAAGGTATTGAAGCCATCGGCATCCTCGGGCACAGAAATTCGGAGGATGCATTATCCTATACGGATGTTATTATTGACTCTCTTTCCGAAAACGGGCCTATGCTGCCAAAGCAGATTAAACTGGGCTCGGTCGGCTCCGGGCGTTGGGGGCATAGAAACCTGTCGAGTGCCGCAATGGATTATCTGTATCATATAGGAAAAATCGGTGTGTTCAAAAAAGTTGGTGTCAACAAGGTGTATGACCTTATCGAGAACCTGCTTCCCGACAGCATCTTAAAGCAGCCCAATCCGTTTAAGACAGAACAAGACTTTATGAAATGGTATGTTTACAGGCGACTTGGAAGCATGGGTATGCTTTGGAACAAAAATGGCGGAGGCTGGCTGGCAACCCTTATGCCGGATAAAAGTACCAGACAGCGCTTTCTTGATGAATACGTTGCAGACGGGGAAGTCAAATGCATCGAGGTTGAGGGTGTGTCAGAGAGGTTTTATATCAGGAGCGGGGACATGCATTTATTTGACACAGATAATGTCAAAAAACCGGAATCACTGCGCTTTATCGCTCCCCTTGACAATCTTATGTGGGACCGTGAAATGCTGACAAAACTATTTGATTTCAGTTACACATGGGAAGTATATATACCGGCTTCAAAAAGGAAATACGGTTATTATGTGATACCCGTTCTTTACGGGAACCGCTTTATTGCCAGATTTGAACCCGGTAAATCAAAATCACATATACAAGTTAAAAACTGGTGGTGGGAAAAAGATGTATCTGCTTCAGACGATATTATAGACCTTTCTATAAAGGAAATGGAGCGTCTGGCGGAGTGTTTTCATAAGAAGGAAGGCATTCATGAAAATACAGGTGAAATAATAAAAAACAGGGTTATATCGGAGTAACCGTATACAGGGGAATCTGCGCTTATGAATTATACAGTTATTCATGTTGATATGGATGCATTTTTTGCGGCGGTCGAGGTTCGGGACAACCCGGAGCTGCAGGGTAAACCTCTTATTATAGGAGCGCTTCCGCATGAACGCGGCGTTGTTTCTACGTGCAGCTATGAAGCGAGAAAGTATGGAGTCCGTTCGGCAATGAGCATAAAAGAAGCCTACCGGCGCTGTCCTCACGGGATATATATGCACCCGAACGGGCATAAATACAAAGCGGCGTCGGATGTTATTCGTAAAATATGGCTTACATATACGGATTTGGCGGAGTTTGTATCTATTGACGAAGGATTTCTTGATGTAACAGGGACAGCCTGTCATTTTGGCGGAGCAAGAAAAATCGGGCTTGCAATAAAGGAGCGGACAAAAGAAGAAACAGGGTTGACTTGCTCCGTGGGGATAGGATATACAATGATGTCGGCAAAGCTGGCAAGCGAAGAAAAGAAGCCTGACGGATTTTTTGAAATACTTGATGCCAAAGCCCTGAGAGATGTCATAATCGACCGTAATGTGAGGATTATATACGGTATAGGCCCTAAAACCGCCGAGACTCTGCAAAGCGGGGGAATAATAACCGTTCGGGACGTTCTTGATAACAAGCGTAAGGTTGTTGAACTGCTCGGAAATCAGGGACAGCACTTTATCGATTTAGCGGAGGGTAAGGATAATCGCCGTGTTACGCCGTACTTTGAGGGAGAAGCAAAATCGGTAAGCAGAGAAACGACCTTTCAAAATGATATAACCGACTTTGAATATCTGAAGGACGCGCTGCGGCTTCTTGCCAGGGAACTAAGCTTAAACATCAGGTTTGAAGGCACATACGCCCGAACCGTGACACTTAAAGTCAAATATAGTAATATGAAACAGATTACACGCTCAAAAAGCGGGGAGGTTGTAAACAGATCAAAGGATATATATGATATAATAGTATCAATGCTTGATACTATTGAAAAACGTCCGGTTCGGCTGGTCGGCATCGGATTGAGCGGATTTGAAGAATCTGATTACAGGCAAATGACACTGGACGAAATCGAAACTGCAAGAAATACGGAAAAGAGCGAAAACCTTGATAAAACCCTGCTGGAGCTGCAACGCAGGTACGGCGGTGACATTATTAAGAGCGGGAATGAAATAATTGCCGAGAAACGCTTTATGGAGGAGAAGTGATATGAAAAAGAAAAAGAAGAAAATCTTAAAAATTTTTATTATTATATTAGCGGTCATTGTAGTGCTTTTGGCAGCCGCCTATATCTATATGATGAATCCGTTTAATATCGGAATCTACCCGCTGATTACTCCGGGGGGTCAGGTAGAGGAGGAAGCGGATGCGGGCAGGCGTCTGGAAATAACCTTTAACTATAACAAGCAGCGCATGATTGCCTCAAGCCAGTTTGCTTTTTGGATTGAGGATATGGACGGAAAATATATTGAAACGATATATGTGACTCAGTGGACTGCAAAAGGCGGTTTCAGCTACAGGCCGCATTCAATACCACACTGGGTCTCGGTTGCAAAACCGGGAGAAATGAGCCCGGAGGAAGTTGACGCTATATCCGGTGCAACGCCCAGGTCGGGTGATTACATGCTCATTTGGGATTTTACGGACAGAAACGGGAACATGGTTACAGGGACACAGTACCGGTTTTTCATAGAAGGTACGATGAACAACGATGATACAGTGCTTTATTCGGGAATCATAAATATTGGCGGGGAGTCGTGGGAGGAATACCCGACGCCAATGTTCAGCATTCAGGACAGTGAATATAAGAACATGATTACAAATGTCAGGGTGGCATTCTTTCCCGGTTGAGCCGGAAGCCATGCCAAAAGACAGGTGTAAAGCTTGAATCCGTACTATCCGGGAAAGGAAAACGCAATGGAAAGCGTGTGCAAACCCTTAGAAAGAGATACTACAAATCCGCATGCACCGGTATTTATCGAAAACTCTGCGAAAAAGGGAATAGTGGTTTTCATACATGGTTTTATGGGCAGCCCTGTGCAATTTTCCGGGTTGATTGATATAGCATACAAGCATGGCTATTCGGCAACTGCAATGCTGCTGCCCGGGCATGGCGGAAAAATGAAAGATTTTTCTAAAAGCACATTTAAGTGCTGGCAAGACCACGTAAATGCTGAGATTGAGAAGTTGGCGCAAACATATACAAGCATGCTTTTGGTCGGTCATTCAATGGGCGGTTTACTGTCGATAAATGCAGCGGTTAAATTTCCCGAATACATACGCGGCATTTTCATTATTGCCAGCCCGTTTAAAGCTACGATATTTTCCGCAGCCGCGATAAAAATCGGGTTGAGGAAGGTTTTCGGTCGAAAAAGCGACCCTGTAACGGCTGCATACAACAAAAGCAACAGCGTAAAACTGTCGCCGAACTTGATTTGGGGTCTTATCAAACCATACATTGAATTTCGGAAGCTGTCGCGCACAGCGAGAGGGAATCTGCCCGAAATTAAAGTACCCGTTACCGCAGTTTACTCATATGCAGACGAAATAGCGCCGGTAGAAAGCGCAAAAACGCTCGAAGCTGAGCTGCATGGAGTACCTTTTAATGAAATTCTCCTGCACGATTCGCTGCACGCCTACTACACGGATAAGGAGCAGACAATAATCGGGCAAACCCTTATAGAAGCACTCGACTTCTTATAAAAACTTATATTGTTATTAAATCAGCATCCATTTGCGCCTTGACGCTCAACTCCGCCGCTCTGAAAGCGTGGTCTTGCGTCATGGCGTTTTCCGTGCGGTTGAGGCAGTCTAAAATTAATTCGCCGAAGAATGGATAACCAACCTTTCCGTCAACATTGTAGTGCGTCTCCCCTTCGCCATTTGCAAGGAAAAGATGACCCGGACCGTCGTTTGTGCCGAGATTCATATACTTGCGCTGCTCTATAAACCCTTCGGTCCCAAGAATAAAAGTGCGCCCGTCTCCCCACATCTGCAAACCGTCGGGGGTGAGCCAGTCCACCCGGAAATACCCTGTTGCACCGGTATTCATTAGCAAAGTCGCATCGCCGAAATCATCCAGGCCGGGGTACTGCGGATGGTTGAAGTTTCCAATCTGGCTGCTGACTATATCAGCATCGGAAGCTCCGGTATAGTAGAGGATTTGCTCAATCTGATGACTGCCTATGTCACATAAAATACCGCCGTACTTTTCCTTGATAAAAAACCAATCGGGACGGTTTTTAGGCATCAAGCGATGCGGACCAAGCCCTAAAACCTGAACCACCCTCCCGATAGCGCCCTGGTCAATCAACTGCCCTGCAAAAACAGCCGTTTCTACATGAATCCGCTCAGAGTAATAAACCATATATTTCCTTCCGGTGCGGTCGACCGACTTCTTGGCGGCGGTGAGCTGCTCAATTGTCGTAAGAGGAGCCTTGTCGGTAAAATAATCCTTGCCTGCATCCATCACGCGCAGCCCCAGCGCACAGCGCTCGCATGTTATAGCAGCACCCGCAACAAGCTGTACTGCGGGGTCGGAGAGAATCTCATCCTCGCTTCTCATAGGCTTGGCTTGAGGAAAAGCTTTGCAAAAAGCCTCAACCTTCTTTGGATCGGGGTCATAGACACTCTTAAGCTCACCGCCTGCATCAATGAGACCGCCGCACTGACCGTAGATATGCCCGTGGTCCAGCCCGATAGCGGAAAAAAAGAATTCGCCCGGCTTAACGACCGGCGAGGGCTTTCCCTTAGGAGCATAATTCATACCGCTTGATATATTTGACATTTAATAACCATTCCCTTCGTCAATTTAGAGGAAAACATCTAGAGTAAAATTAAGACCTAACATGAAGCGCGATGAGGAGTCTGTGTTTTTTGATTTCCAAAGCGAGTTAAGCGCTAACGCAACAACTTGAATATAGTCTCGACTGGTAGCGCGTTTGTTTGAGCGACGAAATCGGTAAAAATACAACTCCGAATGCAAGCGCATATAAAATCTATAAACTTTTTATGCTCTTGCGAGTAATCAATATTTGTAAGTGCTGCCGAAAGTGATATCGCCTTCTAAATCCTGCACTGATGCAGATTTCTCATAAAACCGCGGCACACTTGCCTGAATACCCTCAACAGAGTAAAAAGAATCGTCGGCGGCAATAGGAAGCGTAATCGTGCAACCTTCTGTGCCTGCCTTATAAATTGCAGTGATGAGCTCGATGGTTAACCTTCCGTCCAAACCGCCGATTACCGGAGTGCCGCCTGTTTCCAGTGCGGTCAAAACATCGTCGATTTGCCCCGTATGACCCTCGTATTTAATGGATGGGAGTGTGCTGTAGAAGCCGCTTACCTCATCCTCAAACTCAGGATTGGAAACAGGATGACCGTTTGGCTGCGCGCGCATCGAAGAAACCCGCCATGGAGCGGAAACACGCGCCCTCTCGCCGTGAAAGATAATCTGCTGCTCCTCGCCATGATGAACGACCGAGCTTGTAACCTGTGCCAATGCACCATCGCCGTAACGAAGTATTGCGACCGACAAATCCTCGACCTCCGCATTATCATGCGAAACGTTTGTAAGCATAGCATTGACCTCAAGCGGCAAACCCATCATCCAACCAAGCATATCAATATGATGGACAGCATGATTGAGCGTACACCCGCCGCCTTCCTTCTCCCATAAACCGCGCCACCAGAGATCATAATAACTGTGCCCGCGCCACCAATGGGAATCAACCTGCACATGAACGATTTTCCCTATAATCCCGCTGTCAAGAACCCTTTTTAGATTCCATACCGGATTCCGGAAACGATTTTGCGCTATAACAGAGAGGATTTTTCCGCTCTCCCCGGCAGCGGCCAACATAGCATCACATTCCCTCAGAGAAGCAGCCATGGGCTTTTCGACAATAACATGCCTTCCCGCATTTAAACAATCTATTGAAATATCCGCATGACAAAAAGGCGGAGTGCAAATGCTTGCGAGGTCAAAATCAATACCCTCAAGCAAAGCCTTGTGCGAGTTGAAGATAGCAACATCATCAAGCTTGTACTTATCTCTCATCTGCTCACATTTTGCGGGCACGATATCACACAGCGCAACAATCCTGCACCTTTCGGGAAAAGTGAGATACCCGTCGATGTGTGCCGAAGAAATACTGCCGGTACCGATAATAGCAACTCGAAGCATTAAACAACCCCCCGCACCTTCCTTTGCACAAATAGTACCACTTTACAAAATAAATTACAATAATACTGCAAAAACAGGCAAAATATAGTGCAAATATTTGCAAATATCTATATTTTGTGGTAAAAACTACAGAAAAATCAATATTTAGCTGTGTCAAGTTTGTTGGTTTTTCGTATTGACATAACCCCGTATATACGCTATCATATGCACGAAACTGAAGAAAGGAGGCAAAAGCCATGAAAAAGAGACGCGAGAATATTGTTACAGTAAACCTCATGACACACGGAAACATCCGCGTCAGTCCTGTTGAAGGAAGGCTTTTGCTTAGATACACATAAAAGTGTAGATAAACCGGCATGAATAACGGTCGAAGGCTTGAGGAAACAAAAAGCTTTCGACCGTTTTAATTATAGATAGAAAGCAGAGACAGGAGGTGAAAAAAATGAATACATATGTTACACCCGACATGTCAACCGGGATTATAATCAACGGGGAACAGGCAGGAACAAAGCCGACATACCATGAGCAGCTTGATACCCGCCCAGCAATAGATGATGTTATATGCCACTATGTTGACGGCAAAGCATTAAAAGACGCATTATTCATCGTTGATAACATACGCGAGCATAAGATGAAGATTCGCTGGACAGCAGTTAATGTATGGACAGTGCAGTACAAGCGCAAGCACGTATGTGACTTAAGAATCGAAAACGGAACACTGCGCATAGGACAAGTTAGTGGAATCCTCGCAACTCGCGTGACAAACATGTCGAAGAATACTGAGAACATGGAGTGGCTGATTGACGCTCTGAGAAACCCGGTAGCAGGTACGCAGGAAGCCAGCTACGCATAGCCATGACCTCACGAGATGTAAGGGGAGCGGCACAAAAAGTGCAGCACCCCTGCGGAAAGGGCTTGACAGATACCAATAGGAGGTAAAAAAGAATGAATATATTAATGCAAACAACAGTCGCCACCTGGGAAGCACATGAAAAAAGTGGCGCAGCTACAAATTTGATAACTAATGGACTTATCGCCGTGCAAAAAAATGGAAGCAAATACAGCTCGCCGGATATGTTTGAAATGAATCCGGCTGAGAACCGTCTGAGCGAATATAAAACAGGGAATGCTATCTCTGCGCTTTGCGACTGTAAATTAAAGAGCTTCAGAGCATCGGCATAAATCCAAAACAATAAAGCAGTTGCGAAACCGGTCAAACTGTTGTTATAATATAGCAGGAGTAATTACTGTACGTGATGAGGTGCTGCAATGGGATTGCTGTTCACTCTGTCAACGATATTACTGCTGCTGTATTTTTCATATGCACTGTACAAAGCGGTAAGAAAATTTATATAATTAACGCCGTAAGGAAAAAAGCATAAAGAAAGGTGGAGAAAGATGAAATTCACACTACCTGATTACAGAGCACCGGATTTTTCGTCAGAGCAGCTTCTCAATGCACCGGAAGCAAAGTTCAAGACTGCGCCTGCTGATTTTGTTGCACCGGAGCAATACCATGCGACTACAATATTTCCTGAATATTACAATGTTAAAGGGCGGTGGATTCTTCCTAAGCGCAGCCGTATGGACTGCGTAGCAGTCTACGAAAACGGTGAAATATTTGTGCGTGAGTTCCGGCATATAAAACGTGGGGACAAAGTTGCAATCGGGCGCACCGAAGACGGAAGTGAAGGTATTTATGTGCATCCGAACTGCTTTACGGAGTCTGAAAGCATTCAGGAAACATTTGCGTTCCGTCAGGGGCGCAGCCGTGAAACTGCATTCTCCATAGACTATGATTTCCTGTATGAGCTCCTGAAGCACGAACGCGAAAAAGGGTACATAGTTTGGGTAATGGGACCGGCGTGTTCATTTGATGCCGATTCGCGCAATGCATTTATGTCACTGATTGAGGAAGGCTATGTTAATGCGCTGCTGGCAGGCAATGCGCTTGCAACTCACGACCTTGAAGGCGCATACAGGAGTACGGCGCTCGGGCAGGATATATACACGCAAGCGCCGTTTCCGAACGGTCATTACAATCATATCGACACAATAAACCGGGCAAGGCTTCATGGCTCTATAGAAAAGTTTATTGATGCCGAGGGTATTGACAACGGAATCATTTACACATGTGTCAAACGCGGCATCCCGCTCGTTTTGACAGGCTCAATAAGGGATGACGGTCCGTTGCCCGGTGTAATAGAGGATGCTTATAAAGGACAGGACGCAATGCGTGTTGAGCTCTCAAAAGCGACAACAATAATAGCCATGGCAAGCACGCTGCACACAATTGCTGCAGGTAATATCTCACCTATGTACATTGTGACAGAAGACGACACAGTACGCCCGGTGTATTTCTACACCGTCGATATCTCCGAATTCTCCGCAAATAAACTTGCCGACAGGGGAAGCCTGTCAGCAAAAAGCATAATAACAAACGCTCAGGACTTTGTAGTGCATTTAGGTAAAGTCCTCGGCGACGGGTAGCTCTTACCATCATTCCACGGTAACTGAAAATTTTTCAATAATCTCACAAGGGTTCCATGCAAGCTTTGACTTACGCAGACCCTCATCTCCGATATCATCCTCTCTGTTTACAAACACAACCCCCGCTTCGAGGTGAGAACAGACGAATGCGCTTGCAAGCTTCGGATATGCGCCTCTGTAAGCCCTGTCCGCCTGCTCGATGGTGACATACAGGGTATCTCCGAGCAGGGTGCCGAAGGTAAAACCGGCAACCCTGTCCCCGGCGTAAAGCGCCAATGACGAAAAACCGTAAGTTTCTAAATTTTCAAGCAGCTCGAATGTCTTACGGGTACCCTCCTGGAAAAGAGCAGAAGAGTTTGAAACAGATATGCGTTCAACGAAATCCTTGATATCTTGTGCATTAGCATCTGTAATAATCTCTGCCCGGTGTTCCCACGTGCGCTCGAAAAAATTCATATGATTGCGCTGCCCGTGCAGCTTGCGCCCTCCGAGAGTAGCCATGGAATCGGCATAATACAAATAATCGCCGCCTGAATCGAGCGGTTTCGCATTGACCTTGCCGTAACGCTCTTTCAACAATTCCAATCCGGATTGCGGGATATAATGAAAAAGCTTGTGACCTTTATGGTATGTGTCTAAAATATCAAGAGACTGCTCAAGATTGCCGCCAACCGGCAGCATATATGCACATTGACCATCGGAAACCTCTAAGCGTAAAAAGACTGTGTCTTCGTAAACGGCAAATTCCATTGGCCACATGTCACGCCACAATATTATAGTACCAAAGACATACTCGCAAAGTCTCGAATGCGAATGGGTAAGCAAAGGTCTTAGTTTAGGTGCGTCCTTTAGTGTTAATCTGGAAAAGTCTAACATGAAACCCGAAAAACTCCTTGTAAGCATAAGCTTTACCGCCGCATCAGTGTGTACCGGCGTATCCCTGAAGGCAGTGTAAACTTTTGAAAAAACCATAATCAACGCCATCCAGTATACCACATTAAATGCATAAATCAATCAGTTAATTCACATCTCGTTCACATCTGGTTCATGAATAAATGCTAGTATACATAAGATGTCAAAATAATGAAGGAATAAACACGGTATGCTGCGTCTGAAAAGTATAAGGAAGTCCTATACAACCGCCGGCTTTACGCAAAATGCGTTAGACGGCGTTTCTATTGCATTTCGCAACAATGAGTTTGCAGCGGTTTTAGGTCCTTCGGGCTCCGGAAAAACCACCATGCTTAATATAATCGGCGGTCTTGACAGATACGACTCCGGGGATCTTGAAATTGACAGCATCTCCACAAAAAACTATAAAGCAAGCGATTGGGACACCTACAGGAATAACCGTATAGGTTTTGTATTCCAAAGCTATAACCTGATACCGCATCAAAGTGTTCTGTCAAATGTTGAGCTGGCGCTTACGCTGAGCGGCGTGGGAAGGGGAGAGCGGCGCAGACGTGCAAAGCAAGCACTTGAGGAGGTCGGGCTTGGTGAGCATATTAAGAAAAAGCCCGGTCAGTTGAGCGGCGGACAGATGCAGCGTGTTGCAATTGCCAGGGCTCTGATAAACGACCCCGAAATCCTGCTGGCGGACGAACCGACAGGCGCGCTGGATACCACAACAAGCAAGCAGGTCATGGAGCTGCTGACAAGAATAGCCAAAGACCGTCTTGTGATAATGGTCACGCATAATAATGAACTCGCAGAGAAATATGCCAATCGTATAGTCCATCTTACAGACGGGAAGGTAACATCGGATTCCCGTCCTTTTGATGCTGACTTGGAGGATTGGCGGATAGGTCGCAAACCGCGCAGGGCAAGCATGTCATTTCTAACTGCGATAATGCTTTCTTTCAGCAACCTTATGACAAAAAAAGGGCGGACACTTACGACCGCTTTTGCAGGCTCAATAGGTATCATCGGGATTGCGTCAATACTTGCCCTATCGAACGGTATAAACACATATATAAAAAATATTGAGGAAGAAACTCTCAGCATATATCCCCTTGTAATCCAGGACCAGGGCTTTGACCTTTCATCGTTTTTCGGTAACAACGACGACGGCGAAGGAAGACATCGCGAGCGCAGGCCCGACGACCCGGAAGGCGTGCGTGAAATGAGAATAATGGAAACAGTATTCTCCACGCAAAATACAAATGACCTGGCCTCATTGAAGGTATTTTTTGAAGAGAACGCGCACGTGCTTGAAAGATACGCCAGCACGGTTCACTATAAATACGATATTACACCGCAGATATTCCTTCCGGATACATCAAACGGTGTTGACCAGATAAACCCTGATTCGATATTCAGCGGCGTGATGGGAGCGGGAGAGAACTTGGGTCCACAGGGTGGTATGGGTCTTATGCCATCCATGAATGTGTTTTCTGAGATGCCGAATAATCCCGACCTTTATGAAACACAGTATGATATCAGGGCGGGCAGATGGCCGGAAAATTATGACGAGGCTGTTCTTGTTGTCGGGTTCGGCGGCAGGATAACAGACTTTGCACTGTATTCCATAGGTGTTCGTGACCGTGCCGAAATGAAGGCAATGCTGGAAGCGGTAATGAGCAGAAGTGATATTGAAACGGAAATAGCGGAAAGTACGGGTTTTTATACTCACGAAGCGCTTTTGGCAGTGACATTTAAGGTGATTCATCCCTCTGACTTGTTCCAGTTTGACGAAACCTTTGATGTATGGGTGGATAAATCGGGCGACAGCGATTTTATGGAAACTCTCGTAAACAACAGCACTACCCTTAAAATCGTAGGTATAGTGCAGCCGGGTCAGGACGCTTCCGCCACAGTGCTTTCCATGGGGGTAAACTATACCCCCGAGCTCATAGATTATTTGATGGGTCAGGCGGCGCAGTCGCGAATAGTCAGGGAGCAACTGTATAATCCGAGGGTAAATGTTCTGTCAGGCCACACCTTCGCGTATGAGCAGGAAAACCCGGAACCGCAGTTCGACTTTTCCAGGATCATATCGGTAGACGAAGATATATTCCGGGATGCGTTAAATCTGGAATCTGCGCTATCCTCGTTTGATTTCGGCGACATGGATTTTAATGATTTGGATTTCGGAAGTATAGATATGGGAAGCATTGACTTCGGGAACATTGATTTCGGAGGCATTGATTTCAGCGGTATTGACTTGGGAAATATAGATTTTAGCGGCATTGACCTGGGCAACATTGACTTTAGTGATATAGACTTTGGCGATATAGACCTTGACTTGGACTTTGATATGTCAGGCTTACCCCCGCCGGAAATGGATGTTAATGCGTTATTGCAGGCACTTGCGACACAGGTAGATATCCCGGTCAATGAATTAATGGCAGTAATATCGCCTGTTTTGCAAAGCTTTATGACCACCGTTGTTATGCCAAACCTCATGTATTACGTCATGGACCCGGATTTTCCGGAGCGGCTCTTAGCGGATTTTACGGTATACATATCCGAACCGGACAGGCAGGCAGCGCTCATGGAGGAGCTGTTAAAGGTCGTTGAAACATCCGGGCTGGAGGAGCAGATTGCGACCGCGCTGCAAGGTTTTATGATGGCGGCAATGCAAAGCTATATGACAATGATGATGGAGATGATTCAGGTTCAAATCCAGGAAGCCATGCAGAGCGCCATGCAAAATGCCATGCAAAGCATTATGCAAAGTGTTATGCAAAAGACCATGCAAGCCGTCATGGAGCAGGTTATGGGGCAAGTCATGCAAAGTATTTCAACGCAAATAGGCGGTGCAATGCAAAGCGCTATGACAAATGTAATGTCGCAAATATCAAGGCAAATGGAATCAGCTATGCGTGGTGTAGCAGATCAGATTCAGGAAACCATTCAAAAAGCATTTGACGATATAGCAGACGAGATGCAGTCATCTATGCAGGAGTTTGACGGCTCGGCTCTTGCGGATGCATTTCAAATTGAAATGGGCGAGGAAGAAATACTGGAGCTCATGATGTCTATAATGAACCCGTCGGTTAACACATATGAGCAGACGTTATTGATGCTCGGATACGCCGACCCGAGTGTGCCGATGCAGATACTCATCTACCCGCGCAGCTTTGATGCAAAGCAGGAAGTATTGGAAATCCTTGACCAATACAACGCAAGAATGGAAGAAAACGGTGATTCGGACAAGGTTATTCACTTCACGGACATAGTAGGTATGATGATGTCTACAGTTACCGAAATCGTTGACATGGTCAGCTATGCGCTTGTGGCATTCGTATCCGTAGCATTGATTGTTTCATCAATTATGATAGGCGTAATAACATTTATATCAGTTCTTGAGCGCAAAAAGGAAATCGGTATACTTCGTGCCGTCGGTGCAAGTAAAGGGAATATACGCCTCGTATTTAATGCCGAAACGTTAATTATAGGATTTGTTGCAGGCGTAATTGGAGTATTTGCCACATTCGGAATAATCATAGTTGCAAATATATTTCTTTACAATGAGCTTGGCATAGAGCAACTGGTTATTCTGCCCTTGGGCATACCACCCGTTCTGGTCGCGGTAAGCATGTTTCTGACGTATATCGCAGGGCTGCTGCCCGCATCCGCAGCCGCGAGAAAGGCTCCGGTCGAGGCTCTGCGAAGCGAGTAGTAATATGAAATATAACCGATAAATAATGCACCTTGAAAGTCAGATGATATTGGCTTTCCAAGGTGCATTTCAGTTGTCGGGAAATACTAGCTGAGAATAAACTGACTGTTCGTTTTATAAAAGACATCTGCAATCTGCGGGTCGAAATGCCGTCCCGACTCATCCATTATGATTCTGACAGCTTCCTCGTGGGGCTTGGCTTCTTTATAAGGACGCTCGGAAACAATTGCGTCGTAAACATCGACTATAGCCATAAGACGTCCCGGCAGCGGTATTTTAATGCCGTTTAACCCGTAGGGATATCCGGCTCCGTCCCAACGCTCATGATGGTAAGCTGCAACCAGCTTGGCACTGTGCAAAAACTCAGCCTCACCTGTTTGCTTTATCATTTGGTCAATGATTTTTTCACCTTCGACCGTATGCGTCTTGACCAGCTCAAACTCTTCATCCGTAAGCGGTCCGGGCTTGTTCAGGATAGACTCGGGTACATAGATTTTTCCTACATCATGGAGTCTGGCAGCCGAAACAAACGTGTCTATATCCCATTCGCTCAATTCATCTGCATAAACCCCGAATGCAACCATGGCATTGAGCAGGGATTTTAAGAAAATCGTTGTCCTTTCGATATGCCCGCCGGTGCAATTGTCGCGGCTTTCCACAATGCTCGCCATTGTAAGGACAATGCTGTTTTTCATGTGTGTGAGCTGCTTTGTACGCTCTCTGATAATGTCGTCAATTTGGATGTGATTTCTGACACGGTTCAAAAGCACCGGTTCAGAAAAAGGCTTTGTAATAAAATCAACAGCGCCAAGCTCAATACCCAGAGCTTCATTAAACGTATCGGTCAAAGCGGAAAGGAAGATGACAGGGATATCCGCATGACGCTTATTGTCTTTTAGCATTTTCATCACGTCAAAGCCGCTCTCATCCGGCATAGCGATATCAAGCAAAATTAAATCGGGTTTTATCTTATCAAGAGTCGAGTACATCTTTTTCGCGGATGATAAGGTTATAACACGATAGTGCTTTTCCAGCGCTTCTTCAGCCAATGAAAGATTTGAAAGGCTGTCATCAACAACAAAAATCGTTTTTTGCATCATAGCTACCCTCCTTGTGTGGCATTTAGCTACTATATTTATTGTTATAATAACACAATATAATGCATTGACGCAAGAGAAAGTGTATGGTATTATTTACGTGTTTTTATTTGATGTTTCTGTTCGGTATATTTTCTTCTTAGTTAATCAAATATTGATTTTGAAATGGTGAAAACTCAATGCTAAAGAGGATGCTGGAAAAAGTAAATGCCGGCTTATTTGGCAACCGTAAGGCAATTATCGAATATAATTTGACAAAATACCGGCTCACAAGCGAGGTTTTTGGTATCGTAACGTGGGAAATGGACATTGCAAATGATATTCCGGTAAGCCCTGCCAGTGCGGTCTCATGGACGCAGGACTTCCGGTGTTCGCTTGGATTTGACGAAACTAATGAATTTCCGGATATACTCCGCAGTTGGAGTGAGCGGATTCATCCCACCGACAGAGAAAAGACACTCAATGCCATTTCAGCACACCTGTACGACCTCACCGGTGAAACACCTCTGAACACCGAGTATCAGCTTATGCTCAGCAATGGCGACTACAGATTATTCCACGCATGTGGGACCACGCTGAGAAATAAAAAAGGTGAACCCGTCAGTATAACTGTTGCGCAAAATGATATAACCGAAAAGCAGCAGCTCGAAATGATCATAGAAAAAAATAAAGACAGATTAGAAAAAAAACAGGAAATTTTCGCTGAACTAAATAATCTGGGAGCTTCGTTACTGGCTGTAAATAAAGAAACACTGAACAAAGCGCTGGTAAGAAGTCTGACGTTGATTGGCAGATTCACCCAGGCCGATCGCGTTCAAATATGGCGCAACGAGATGATTATAGATAATATGCATTTTTCACTTGCATATGAATGGCTGAGTGAGTTGGGTGAACGGCTTGTATCAGGTCCTGCATGTCATACATTTCCGTACGACGAAGTACCGGGATGGGAGGATAAATTGAAACGCGGAAAGCATATAAACGGACCTATCGTAGATATGCTCCCGCATGAAGGTGTTTTCTTTAACCGTTTTAATGTAAGGTCTCTGGTGGTCATCCCGTTGTTCACAAATGATGGTTATTGGGGCTTTTTGCGCGTTGACGACTGCCATGCCAGGCGCAGTTTTTCCGAAGCTGAAATGATTGACTTGAAGCTGTACGGGCAGTTACTTACATTTGTAATAATATTGAGTGAAAAGCTTGATGAAATCAACATAGAAAGAGATAACAACAAGGAATCGGCGCACTGGTACAAATCAATCCTTGATGCAATACCGAACCCCGTCTCTGTCACCGACACGGATATGGCGTGGACATTTATAAACACAGCTCTGGAGAATATGATTGGGAAAAAACGTGAAACCTTGTATGGCAAGCCGTGCAAAACGATGGATACAGAAATCTGTGATACAAACGATTGCGGAATTGCCTGCGCAAAAAGGTATGTAGGTCATACACACTTTAATAAAGCCGGAAAACAATATAGAGTCGATGTCAGTACATTAAAGAAGCTGAACGGCAATACTTCGGGTTTTGTGGAGGTCATACAGGAAGTGCAGCTATGAGATGTACTCCTCAACCTCATTTGAAATTTCGATAACTTTATCCAAATCACCGCTTAAGAGCTGCTCCGCCATGTCGCCAAGCAGCTCTTTGACTTTAGGCGGCCATATTTTATTCCTGAGCTCAATCAATATACCCTTGGCGGTTTTCTTATCGAAAATTATGCATGATTTCTTAACGGCACTCAATTTCTCCAGTAAATATGTATAATCGCCCTCTTCTGCTTCCGCTCCGTCTTCCGCCTTTTGCGGGGTTAATTTATCGATTATTTTCTGAAGCTCGCTGACAAATACCGGAGTCTCCGAAGCTATGGCATCAACGCTCCTTCTTAAACCTGCATGCTCCAGATTGCTTGCAAAAGATGAAAGCTTAAGCTCGCCGACATTGGCAAGTGCGGTTTTCATTGCATGGACAGTTGTTGTATAAAGCTGTAAATCTTCGTCACTGTACGGGCTGCTCATATTTTTCATCAGTTCAACTGCATTAACGGCGTCCTTTACGAAAAACTCTGCCAACTGCGGGGAAACAGATGGCTGTGCAGCTCCGTCGGCGAAGTAAACCGAATCCTTCATCCGCATGCGTGCAGCCTCAAGGACCTCCGGAGGTTGTTTGTCGCGGATATACTTTTTCAGCACAGTATTCAAATGGCGGACATCAACCGGTTTTGAAATGAAATCGTCAAAACCGTTTGACAGGAATATGTCGGATTGTCCCACGACAGCATTTGCGGTAAGTGCCACAATGGGAGCAGTATAGCCCATTTCGCGTATGAGCTTTGTTGCAACCATGCCGTCCATTTTCGGCATCATGTGATCCATGAAAATGATATCGTACTCATTGCCGTTCTTAATTTTGTCAATTGCATTATAACCGCTTGTTGCAGTGTCTATAGCCAACTCGTATTGCATCAACAAACCTCTTGCGACAAAAAGATTGGACTCCGCATCATCAACAATCAAAACCTTGCCATAATGCATCGGCTCATAAATAATGTTTGTCTTCTTTATATGCCGTACCCCGCTTAACTTGAAGCTCTGAAGGCTTTCCGCCAGCTCGCTGCCTATTGCTGCCGCACCTGTGCGCCCCTGCGGTAAACGAACAGTAAACAATGACCCCTTACCCGGCTCGCTTTCCACAGTTATCTCACCTTTCATTAAACGAAGCAGGTTACGTGTAATGCTCATACCAAGGCCGGTTCCTTCAGTGGTACGGTTGATATCAAGATGAAAGCGTGTGTACTCATCGAACATTTCGTTTATCTCTTCCCTGGTTAGACCATGCCCGGTATCGCTGACCTTGAAGATGAAAATTAAATCGTCATTATCCGCGTCATCTTCGATTGAGAAGGATAGAATGATTTCCCCCTCTTCGGTGTATTTAAACGCATTGGATAAAAGATTGTTGAGTATTTGCTTGATGCGAAGCTCATCGCCAATAAGTGTTGCCGGGATGTTCTCGTCTACGCTAAGCCTGAAATCAATCGAACTGCTTCCGGAACGCATCAGAGTCAGTACTACGGTATCGTGGATTAAACTGGCTGCTTCATAACTGGCTGACACAACCTCGAGCTTACCCGCTTCGATTTTGGACATATCCAGAATATCGTTGATTATACTCAGAAGCATATCACCTGAGTTATATATCATGATAAGCTCTTCGGTTGTAGCCATATCGTTTCTTTCGTCCTGCATGAGGATTTCTGTAATGCCTAAAATCACATTCATCGGTGTCCGGATTTCATGGCTCATGCTTGCCAGAAATGCGGATTTGGAGAGGTTCGCAGCTTTCGCCTCTTCAGCGGCTTCATTTAAGCTGATGGTCATCTCGTTGAGTCTGTTCCAGGATTCCTGTGTTGTGCGTGCAAGCTCGCCGATTTCATCATTGCGGTCAATTCCGTAGATGTCATTGACATCATTTCCGACAGCGGCAACACTTTGCGTCAACTCACCAAGCGGTTTAAACACCAAACTGCGTATCAGCAGGGAGTTGATGGCCACATACACTAAAAATGCCAGGACAACAGCGCTTATTGGCGGCAAAATGCTGTAAAAATCAAACAATGCGCCGGTATCAAAGAATGTGATTGCAAGCCAGTTGGTATTTGGGATGGGAGCGATTGACAGATACTGGTAATCGCCGCCCGAAAGCCTGATGACTTCCGGCTCTGTACGCCTTCCGTAATAAATCAGCGGGCTTCTTAAATAATTATTGTTGATAGCGGAAACAAAGTTGGCATCGGTATTTACTGAAAGGATATGAACCTCTTCATCCGTCAGCATGCCGGGCTCCGGAATATTGCTGTCTATTTGTATGATTCCCCTGTAATCTATGACAAAACCCCTGACGCTCTGACCCTCGTAGAGCCCGAATAAATCTTGAAAAACCTCGCTAAACTCCATTGACGAGGAGAAAACACCAAGGATTTTCCCGTCAACCTCTACCTTATGATTGATCCACAAATGATGTGTATCCGAATCATTGCGTGTTCCGAGGGTCATTGTAAAATCAAAAACCGACCTGATTGCTGAAAAGAACCAATCATCGTTGATGTTTGCAGGGTCGAGTTGTCTGTAAGGCGTGAAATCCTGAATTGTCGCGCCGCTCATAATAGAATATTCATTGAGTGAATCCGAAACTGCGAAATGAAGTATTCCTGTTTGCAGCATATCTGCAAACAGCATCAGTTTTTGATAAGCCGCTTCTTTTTTTTCGGGATTATCTTCGTCGGCAAACCACTCGATTATTGCTGATGACTGCGAAGCGTGCCGCGCCAGCATAATTTCATTGTTCAGATGCGAGCTCATCACATCCACCGATTCCATTGTATAAGAGCGCGCGTAATCAACAGCCGCATTGTCTGCGATGCTATAAACCATAACAACGCAAACCACAATTGTTATTGCTAAAATAAGGACTATAAACAACGTATCATAAAGGCTGAACCGCGCGGATAGCTTAAGCTTCCTTTTCTTCACGCCTTCTTTGCTGCCTGATACATTACTCCGGCTCATAAAGCACCTTCCTAAACCATTTTCTTGATACGAATAATATCATAAAATACCCTCTATAGCAAGTAACATGAGCTCATGAGAACTTTGACATTTATGAATTATTAATGTATAATCATGCAGTAATAAGAATATGGAAAGGTAGAGCCTTAGAAAGGAGGGACTTTCTGTGAAAGCAATAAAAATACTGCTTGCCTTGTCAATACTGTTCACAATACTTGCAGGGTGTGCAAATATTGAAAAAGAGAGCATTATCGTTGGCTCAAAAGACTTCCCGGAGCAGTATATTCTGGGAAATATGCTGGGGCTTCTGATTGAAGCAAATACGGATTTGGAAATCATACATAAGGACAACATGGCTTCCCATGTCATTTTCGCGGCAATCGGCTCCGGTGCCGTAGATGTCTACATAGACTATACGGGAACAATTTTCGGGAGTTATTTAAACAACTCCGGGCAAAAAAGTGCGGAGGAAGTGTTTGACATATCAGCAAGAGAGCTTCGGGAAAGATATGACTTGCTATTATTTGAGCCGCTCGGATTTAATAATACATTCTGTCTTGCAGTGAGGCGGGATACCGCTGAACAGTACAATTTGCGGACATTTTCCGATCTGGCGGAAGTATCGGCGGACTTTATATTCGGGGGCAGCGCGGAAATCATCAGCAGAAATGACGGCTTGCCCAACCTTAAAAGGCTTTATGACATGAGCTTTAAGGAGGAAAGAACGCTTCACGATGTCTTGCGTTATGAAGCAATAGCAAATAACGAAATTCAAGTTACCGAAGCATTTTCAACTGATGCGCTGCTGTCGGAGTTCGACCTTGTTGTGCTTGAAGATGATAAAAACTTCTTTCCGCCATACCATGCTGTGATAATTATTCGTAAGGATATACTTGAAAAGCACCCTGAGCTTGCGGAGGTGCTGGATAAGCTTACCGGTTTGATAACCGATAATGTCATGCGCGGACTCAACTTCAGAGCCGACGTTCTGGGAGAAGACCCGAGAGATGTGGCGGAAAGCTTCTTAGAGGAGCATAACCTCATTGGCTAGTACGGTAAAATAAAAATCCGGGTCTTACACCGGCTTAAGTAAAAAACACCCGAAAGGGTGTTTTTCGCTGATAAAATCGCTACATCGCAGCCAGTTGACGCTGCATTTGCTCATGGTTTGAGGCATTTTTGAGTGCTGTATCCTTTGTGATATCACCGTTGCGCAAGAGTTTCATTATGTATGCATCCATACCAATCATACCCTCCTGCGCGGATGTCTGTATAACGCCGTCTATTTGATGTGTTTTACCCTCGCGGATAATATTACTGATTGCATTGTTGACACGCATTATTTCAAAAGCGGGTATAGACTCTCCCGTAACACTGGTCAACAGCCGCTGGGTAACAACCATCCTCAGAGACATCGAAAGCTGTACGCGCACCTGCTGCTGCTGCGCAGGGGGGAAGATATCTATAACGCGGTCGATTGTATTGGCTGCGCCGACCGTATGCAGGGTGGAAATAACAAGATGCCCTGTCTCAGCGGCGGTGATTGCTGTTTTTATTGTCTCGTGGTCGCGCATTTCGCCGAGTAAAATGATATCCGGAGCCTGCCTGAGGCTGGCGCGCAGCGCATCCATGTATGAGTGGGTATCTGTGGAAATCTCACGCTGGCTGACAAGACATTCATTATCCCTGTGCAAAAACTCGATAGGATCCTCGAGTGTGATTATATGAGAATTTCTGGTTTTATTTATCGCGTCGATGACACATGCAAGAGTTGTTGATTTACCGCTGCCGGCAGGTCCGGTGACAAGTGCAAGCCCGTTAAGCTCGGATGCAAGGCTCATTACCTCATCCGGTATTTGCAAATCTCTGTAGTCGGGGATATTGAATAAAACCACGCGGATTATAGCCGCCATAGTGCTGCGCTGGCGGTATGTGTTGACCCTGAAACGCGCCACGCCGGGGACAGTTATTGGGAAATCATCATCACCATGTTCCAAATACCTGCCCATCGGTCTGTTGGCAAGTTCATATAAGCAGGTTATAAGCTCCTCTGCATTAGGAGTTCTGAGGATATCTCCATCCTGCGCGGATAAAACACCATTCTTCTTAAATGTAATTTGACGGCCTGCGCCTATAAAAATATCAGACGCACCATCCTCTACGGCACGCTTCAGCCATTCCAATACGATTTGACTGCCGTTACTCATACTCATTCATCTCCCGTCCACACATTGATAGAATTATCGAACTCCCATTCGTCCGTATCCCACATACGCCAACTGAGGATACTGAAGGAATCATCATGGATTGCCAGATTTACATAAAGAGCCTTGATATCAGAGATATGGTAGAAAAAGTAAACGGTATCGGCACCCAGCTCCTCATCATGTCCCGTGAATATGCTAACACCGCGGATCGACGACGGAATCGTGTCCGCCGCCATAATATCAAAAATAATCTGTTCAGCTATTGCATCAGCTTCATAATACCCGGTCACAAGTTGAACCTTGGCATCAACCAAAGCCTTGTCATTACCGGCAACCACAAACGTTATTAGTGAAAAAACGGTCAGGCAAAGCACGGCAAACACAAGCACTATAGAAGCGCTGCCGACACCTATTCCGCCTTTCCCCATATGACCTGACCTCCTCCTATCAACGCACTCGTGCTGCCAATGGAAAAGCAACAAGTTCGTCCCCGTCAATCCGTTCAACAGTTAACTCCGCCATAACCAACGCATTGCTGCCTGCCGTCGGATAATAAGCAATATGCAGCACATAGCTTGCATTGTCTTCATCGCTGATTTGCCATATATTATCGTAATAAACTGCAACAGACGGATAACCTGATTTTATGCCGTGTGTACCTTCAAGAATGAATCTGACAGTACTCACATCACCACCGGTCGCTTTAAAGACCTCTGCAGCGCTTTCCGCCCTGAGAATCGCATTACTTGTAGATTTTGTGTCCCTTGCATTAAAATACGCCGCAGTAAGTATACTTATGCATGCTACGGCACATATCGCAAAGACAGCAATTACTATAAGCTGCTCTATCAGGAAAAGTGTAGATTTGGAACGCTGTGTCATTCGGAAAACCCTCTCATGGAAGTAAAATTAAGGATACGCCAAACCGCTTGTCTCGTTCAGGCTGCTGCGCGGCGACAAGAGCAGACTTCTGTTGCCGGTCGTTACCCTGATTAGCCCGTCGCTTATGCTCTCGAAGTTCATCTCGTCAATGCTTATTATTCGTCTGCCATCCTCAAGTGAAAACTCAAGAGTCATTTCACTGAACAGCTCAAGAAGCCATCCGTCATGATGATAAATAACGGTTCTGAAATCTGTTCCCCCGAGTCTCTCATCAATAAAAAGCGCGGAAACACCGTTAAAATCGCCGACTTTTATACTGTCCGCATTGTCAAAGTTTTTTGTTTTAGACCAAATATATGAAAGAGCCGTGTTCTCTTGCTGCCCCTCACGTGACATATCGTTTACATTCCTGTAAACACCTGCGCCAAGCATTAAAACCATAAGTACGGAAAAGGCAAAAATGCTGAAAACAATCAGCACGAAAACCGTATCAATGCTTCTGCCGCGTAAGGCTCTGTTCATAATGGAATCACCGTTATTTCCGGAAGTATGTTTGACGCAAAAACTCTGTAATGCACAACATATCTTGTCCTGTCTATATGTATGCCGAATTGCCTTTCGATATATTCAATACTTTCCGGATACCTGCCCTCAATCGCATAGCTCATAACAACAGCGCGCCGCAAGCTGTCCTCGAGTATCCGCAAACCCTCAGCGCTGCTTGACTCGCTTGTTTGACGAAGGCCGGAAACAATCATCAGCATGACAGCTACAGTAAAAATGACAGGGAGTACGGCCGTGCGGAGAAAATCCCATGCGCTTTTTTTAAATATACTCTTTTGCTTAATCATCCTAAACGTATCCTTGCCTTATAGTCTCTTTTATCCTGCTCTCCCGTCCTGTGTACCCTTATCCCTAACCAATGGAAGTCATGATTCCCATAAGCGGGAGCATGACGGATAAGAGAATTATACCCACTATACCGGAGGACAGAATAACAAGCGTGGGTTCTATTCTACCGACTATGCGGTCTATGCTGTCGCGCACATCAACATCGCTTCTGCGTGCGATTTCAGCCATAGCAAGGTCGGCCTTGCCGCTCACGCTGCCGACAGACAGCATTTTCCCGTCCTGCATAGATAGGATTCCCGCGCCGCACAGAGATTCAGAAAGCGTTTTTCCGGAATCGAGTAAAGCAACGCACTTTTTGTGCTTCTCATCCACAGCCCTTGAACCGCCGCTGACTGCTGCTGCGATGTTTATGGACTCTGCGGTGTCAAGGCCGCTCGCCATGCCGAGAGTCATGGCAAAAACAAAACGGGATGAAGCGATTTTACCAAAAATGCCCCGGCTTCCAAACCTGTTTGAAAATGCTCTTGCGACACCCCTGCGTATAGCAGGCACCAGCCACATAATTAAAACAAGAACAAAAACCGCGCTGAAAACCAGAGCTATACCGACCGAAGCGTTACCGAGCCAGCCGCCGAACTGCATCAACCGAACGGCAAAAGGATCCATTTGGGTGCCGAGGCGGCTGAAAATATCGTTAAATATAGGCAGAACCTGAACGATTAAAATCAGGACGACAACGATCATCAGAATCAGAAGCACAGCCGGGTACAGAATAGAGCTCTTTATGGTAGCTGACAAACGTGTTTGTCTCTCGTAATACTCTGAGAGAGCGTTTAGTGTTTGGACAAGCCTCCCTGTTTTCTCACCGACCTCAACCATATGAATCATGTATTTCGGGAAAACAGCGGTTTCCTTCAATGCCGAAGAAAACTGATTGCCAAGCATCAGCGAGTTATAGAGGGATTGCATAATAACCTTGGCATCCTTTGCAGATTCATCCTCCTGTATAACCTGGATGCTGTCGCTCAGAGTAAGACCTGCGTCAAGCAGCATCGCCAGCTCGGAGCAAAACATAGACAGATATGTATTAATCAGAGTCCTCGTTTTCATCATAAAACCTCATCTTTAACAATATAAACTCAATCATCTGATATTATAGTTGCATACCTGTACGTTTGCAAGAAATTTCTGTCGACGGTCTACAGTTCTTGTTATCGCTAATAATACAACTCTGGGTGCAAGCGCTGATAAAGAAAGGAGCAGGTCTGTAAGACCTGCCCCTGTAACGATAATTGCATTTACTGCGTATTGACCCTCTTGCGCCTCCTGCGATAAACCTCCGCACCCGTGACACAAAGAACGCCGAAGGATAGCAGAGCTATCGGGACAAACATACTGCGGGTATCACCCGACGGCGGGGACTTTTCAGGCGTGTAAATATTGTTGATTTGGATGGTCACGGCACCTGCGGCATCCGGCCGGATATAACGTGTTATCGGAAGGGGCGGATCCGATGAAAAGACAAAACCGGGAATGCCTGCGTTGTTCTCGGAAATGGTGTAATTACCCTCAGTCACATTCTCGAACACCACGCCATGAATCGCATCGCTGAGGTTGATTTTCTCATTAAAACCGTTTGGACCGACAATAACGATTTCAAATTTATTGTTTTCCAGATAACGGTAGTATTGCTGCCTTTGTTCTTCTGTTACAGCCGGATTATAAGTAATCGCTTTTCTGATTACCAATGACTCGGCAGGCGGCGGCGGTGTGACAGGCGGCCCGGGCGGTGTCGTTGGCTTGTATGTGTTCGCCATACCAAGTGAGATGCTCGCGTTCGAACTGTCAAGCTTAAACACTACCGGTGTGCCTATATTGACGGGAACTCCGTTGATAGTCAGTTCCGGACCGTCAAAACCTTCGGCGGAGCCGCCAAACTCCGTGACTCTGTAATCACCGGGCAGAAGATTGGTATATGACATTTTGAAGCTGTTTGCAACAAGGTCGGCGTAGCTGATTGTTTCGATGAAACCGGCAGGGGATCCGGTTGAATCTATTCTTTCAATTTTAATTGCCATATCAAAAGGCGCTATCACATTGCCGTCCGCATCCGGGCTCACGATTCCGCTTATTGCTTTTGTGAGGTCAAGCGAGTAAACAATCTTGGTATAGACATTGTCAATTACAATCATCTTTCCGGGATAATCCACATCTTCAGCGGTAAGCGTAAAAGGTTCATTCGGGGTCACCGTCAGTACATACCCGTCAATATCGAAAATGCGCTCAACAATCCGGTACTCACCTGCCGAAAGGTCTTCTATGCAGATTCCCCATTTATTTCCCGGTGGTATGCCGGCATCGAAATCAGCTTTATTATAAGTGTTGACAACTTCCCAGACACCGCTTGTGTAAAACTCAAGGTCTATCTCGTAGTCCGTAATCGCAGCGATTTCATTTGGTGATAAACCGTGGAATACCTTTTGCAGATACAATCCGGGATCGGGAGTTTCAGCATTGTATGTATTGTCTGCAATAAGTGTGTACACATCAGGATGAGGAGGTATAAGGCCGGGGATTCGTGTTTGCACAATCGGGATTGTTGTTAAGCCAAATCCAAACGCAAACCCGCCCGACTCATAGACATTGTAAAAAAATCCGGGAGGTACGTATAGCAGCTCATTTAATTCATATATTTCTCCCCCGGACGGACTTGTGCCGACAAACTTAAAATCTGTATTAAAATCCAGTACCCTCCTGAATACTTCCACAGCCGGGGCTGATCCGTCGGCACCTACGACAGTAAAGGTCATCTTGGATAAATCATCAGTGGTCAGCCCTGTAGTGCCGAAATTGAACAGCTTTCTTACGTTAATAGGCACCTGCGACTGTATGGTTATCCGCCCGTTGTTACCTAAGCTCTGCACCTCAACGGGAACACCGTTAGGACCGTTAAAACGCCTGTACTGCCAGTTCCAGGGAGATGTCCCCGTCGGACCTGTGACATTTGGTTGCTTAAGCATGGTGTTTCTTGTCAAAGTCTGCAGATAAAACTGGTTTGACGGGCTTGGCTCGAAGAAAGCCTGTGACATATTGGCAGGGTCATTGCGCGGAGCGGTGCTGCTCACCCTTCCGTCAGCGCCGCGCCACCGGTTGGTATAGAAAAAGTATGCGTTTTGTCCGGGTGCTTGGTTGGCATTCATATATTGGGCAGTCACACCGGGAACAGTAATACTCCCCCCGCTGATAGCAACCATATTCGGAGCAACCGAGTAAATAACCCGCAGCGGTACCGCCTCGCTTACCTGTATAGAGGTCGTGCCGTCGGAGTTGGTCACCTGCTCAACTCCGCGCAAAGGCAGAAGTGTAGCCGGTATATACCATCTTACAATTTGGTCACCCCTCAGTAAAGGGCTTACAAGATTGGTGCCTGTAGAAAAGTAATTTGCGAAGTTGCCGGGCTGCAGAACGTTGACAACCTGAAAAACCAAAAGCATCAAATCCACCGATTTACTGCTGTCAAGCGCGTCTGCGGCAGGACCCTCAATAGTATAAAGCTCAACTCTGGCTGCGGCAGTACCGGGAGCGATGTCAGCTCCGGTTGAGGTATATGCGCTGCCGAGGAAGTTTCTGTTGAAATCGGCATAATACTCTATTTTATTGCTTGTCGCGCTTAAATTGCCTTTGGCGATATTGGATAGAATAAGATTCTGCGCGTCAGTTACGGTTATAGCTCCTCCTCCGGGATAAGTCATATGCTCCTGCAGGCTTGAGATTAATGCATTCCAGACAGCCGACCCCGGTGCCGATGATGAAACCTTGCTTCCGAACGAGTTGCCGTTATTTTGGATATTGTTATACCATGTGCCGACAAAACCCGAAAATTGCATGTATTCACCTATAACATCGGAAAATACCAGATAACCGGAATACTGCGCCGTGCCGTCTCCTGCATTCGTACTGTAATTGCCCTGAGAAACAATCGATTGTGTTATCTGGCTGAAAGCGTCATCCAGTCCCGCCTTGTCCATAGCCGTAAATGACATTGTGTCATAGTTACAGGTCAATACTCCTCCGGTATTGGAAACGGTAACATTTGTACGCTGCGGATTCGTAGTGCTTGTACCTCTTACAATGGCAGGGAATGTTACGCTTGCGGACCCCGGCGCAAAGCCGTCGAGAACACTCAGCATATTGGTAGTACCCTGCACAACAAGCTGTGCATTGGGAACACCGCTCGCTGACGGACCGTATGGATCGAGCATCCCGTTTGCTATCGATGAGTTCACTCCAAGGCCGAGGGTATAAAACCCGACGGATCGTGAAGCATATTCGGGATTAGTTCCGTAATAATGGTCGCGTACCAGCTTTTTTACATAAGATGCGGTCATAACCGTAAGAGCAGTCAGGCCCATATCACCCGTAGACCCGTTACCGACATCATACCAGTTTGCAGTGGTCGTCGTACCCTGGAAATTCGCAAAACCATCCATCCTGTAGTCAGACCATGCGTAAGTCGGCTCACCGTCCGTCATAAGGATAATGTTTGGCTTTCTGGTTACCCAGTACGGACTCCCCGCCGTACCCAAATCAATCATTGTCCCGCCTTCTGTGTTTGGAGTGTTATCAACGTCAAGCAGAATCTGTCCGCCCCTGCGTATACCAAGTTGCGTTGGTGTTCCGCCTTCAACGGTGAATGTCCTCTGCAGCGCGGGAACATTGCTCCTTACGGAGACGGTTGAGCTGCTTACCGAGAAAATCGGTGTGCTTGCATCGTAACGTCCGAGTGACAGAATCGGGTAAACCCTCGCCTGGTTTTGACTGCTGACCGACTGGCCGCCGTATATAGCTACAGAAACCCTGTTGTTCGGGTCTGCCGTCATGAGCATGTTTATAGCGTCATTAAGCGCATCAATGACAACAGCGATTCTGGAGCGCCCGTCTCCGGGAACCGAGTTTGTGACCATACTTCCCGAAACGTCTATAACAAACACAGTGTCCGACGGCTCCACAATTATATTTTGAATGTTTATACTCTGGCTGAGAGCCGAAAGAGTCACAAGGAACTCATTGGCAGGTGCCGGAACTGAGCTTACCACACCGCCCGATGTATCATAAATGAACGCTCGGTCATTATTCACAGACTTATCGGTCCATACCCGGCCGTCATTTTGCGGAGTGTTGACGAAAGTGATATCTGTCATACCCGGTCTTATGGCGTTTGAAAACGAGAAGTTTGACGAATCCAAATCAGATACCATAGCAAGAGAACTGACACCCGGCGGAAGCGTTACCGCAACGGCAACCTGCTCGCCTTCCGGCAGCCCCGTGCCAAAAATAAACAACGAGAATACCATCGTTGCTGCCAGTACCATGCACATTGCTTTTTTAAAATGCTTGTTAGTAAAACCCATACTAAAGTACCTCCTCAAATCCGGAAAGTAAAAATCTAAGAAATTCTATCATTAAATTGTATTTATCAGCATAAAATATGCATACAATATAATACCATAAATGCCAAGTGTCAAGTATTATCAACGAAAATCAGAACATTACAAACTTACAAAGATTTCGTTACTGCTTGAATGTCAGCCTGTAACAGGCGGCTTGAACTGTAGTATTTACTGCTCTTTCTTCTTTTTATTCCGCCTGCGGAAAACCTCTGCACCGGCAATACAGATAATACCTGCCGACAGTAAAACGATTGGAATAACTATGCTTCGCGTATCACCTGACGCCGGAGAAGGCTCGGTATAGATGTTGCTGATATTAATTGTCACTGCTCCTGAAGTTGTGGGCATGATATAACGCCTGAACGGAAGTGGCGGGACCGAAGAAAAACTGAATCCGGGAACATTGGCATTAACCTCGCTGAAGAAATACGTCCCCTCTTTGACATTCGGGAATGTGACACCTTTTATCGCATCGCTGAGACCTACACTCTCGTTAAAACCGTCCGGACCGGTAATAATAATTCTAAAGTTTTGCAGGTTTTGCTGTATTTGCGCATCGGTAAGCCCCCTGATATCCTTCCATACAACCAGTGATTCAGGTAAATCAATCACACCCGGAGGTAACGGCACTGCGGGAATTGTATAAATATTGTTTATTTGAACAACACTCTCGCGGGTGGTGTTCGGAGTGATATTCATGCGGATAGGCAACTGCGGGTTTGACCTCCAGTTGTAGCCGTCAACAGCATCGGCATTCGCTTCCTGAATAAAATATGTACCCGCCGTTATATTCTCAAGGACAATACCATTTCTGTCCATGGCTTGTGCAAGGTTAAAGTTGTGCTGCACTCCCAGCGGGTCTGTAACTGTAATCCGGAAGTTTTGGAGCTGCTGCTGATAATGCGGGTCAGTTATGTCCAGACCGGTAAAAAGCTTCCATATTCTCAGGGAGCCGGGCAGTCCGGGGTCGGGGATATTGCCTACGGTTATGTAGTCCGATATTTGATTGACTATTATTGCGGAACCGAGCTGGCTCTGCGCGGCTGCGAGCAGGGAAAGGTTAATATCCGGTTTTATCGTGAAGAATGTATAGTTTTCATAAGGATTTGGATTTTGTGCGTCCGGTGTGTAGCCGGGCGGCATATCTGTTTCAACAAGCAGGAAAAGAAACTCAAATGTTGTGTTTATTCTGGAATCGTCGAATACCGCCAGACCGAAATTATTTGTGACCTGATTCGCCACAAGGGGATAGAAATTAATACCGTTCACATTGAGCGGAGGATTGGTGATTCCGAACGGGGGGCTACCGGGGCTTTCGAGGTCGGCAAGATACAACGTGAACTTGGCGCCGGGTAAATTTATGTCATTAACGGAATCCTGTTTAAACAGTCTGAGCTTTAAAGTGTCTGCGGTCGCGCCTGCAGACGTGTCGCTGACAAGGTAGTTATCCTCGCCGTCCTCGCCGGTAACGCCGAATATGCTCATTTTATTCCCGATGGAACCCGGCATTCCCTGGGGCAATGTTACAAGCGCATCGTAAACAATCTTGATTGGCTGCTGATTTGGCAGTACGAAATCGATAACATCCTGGCTTACAACATTAACGCTCCATAAAGCGTGGTCGTTATATGTTATAGGCTGCGGCTTCCAAACTCCGTCCCAATGGTCGCCAACCTTAGTCTCTGTGAAAACGGTAATCTGATCCAGGTAAACCATCAAGTTGGTAAGCTCGTCTCTGGCTGTTATTTGAGCCGGCCCCGGACTCCCGCTTTCGGCAAAAATGAAACCGCCGTCAGGGTTGATGATTATTTCTACATGCGCTGTAGAAGAGCCGTCGGTTGTTACAGTTTTTGAAATTTGCTCCGGATTGTAGTTCTGCGTCACCGAATTGTCGAATGTACATTGATTTGCTCCCGGATTAACGGTAATCCATGAATTATTCTTCAAATCCGTTTGGGCTGCTTCTAAAAACGCATCCTTGATTATCATCTGATAGTGAAGCTGGAAATTTCGTCTTGCGGTATACCATGCGGGATCTGCCGGATTAGACCCGGTCGGTGTGCCCGTACCGCCTGCCGATACGGGGACCCCCGTATACCTCTGCAATGTATTTAAAGATATGCTGAAAGAGTTTGTACCCGGAGTCACGTCTGAACCGGCAGGAGGTGCATAAAAGGCATTCGGGTTTGCCGTATCCACTACATAAAATGAGCCGGGTACATATTGCAGCCTGCTGTCGAAATTATCGGTAAAGAATGGGTTCTTTCCTCCGAGAAGGGATGAAGAATTACCGGTGCTTGCATTGTTGATTATAACTGTATAGTTAAATAGCGCAGGGTTCTCCGTTGCCCGACCTGTTTTAAAAATAGGCCAAAGGTCGTTTACATTTTTACCGCCTGCGCTGTTTTGATTGGAACCGCTTAGAACCGGATTCTCGCTTCTGGTGCTGTTGATAAGGTATACAGCATTGGACAATTGTGCAGAGCTGTTGCCCTTGAGGGTATTTACAGTTTGTGCATTTAAAACAATCCTGTATGTGACCGTAATATCCACTGCATGAGGATACGACCATGTGTAAATGGAACCCGGGGTGTTTGTCCCCAAATATACCCGCCATGTGTTTCCGCTGACTTGAGGAGTTGTGTACTGCAGCGTTGGTTCGGAAGACGTCAGTGTGAAATTAACGGGAGTGTTTGGCACGCCGGAGCCGCCGGGGTTTATTCCGAGCGTATCATATATATAAAATGACTGCCCGACATTGCCGGCGGGTATGGTCAAATCGATTTTGTAATCCACATAGTAATCGTTTCTTGTTCCGCCGGGCAACAGGAAGCCGCCGCATATGCCGGAGGTTGTTTTAGTTATCGGGACCGGTGGCGGATTAAACGGCACTCTGCCTACAGTCTCATGGTCGTCATAGTTTACGGTATTCTCATATACAGTAGGCGGTCGCCCCGGAGCTGTCGACGGCGGATTAAGGAGCGGCACTGTATATATGATCTCCATTTTATATATATCGCCAAATGCCGTTTCAGGGACGGTGATTGTAAAAGCATTATTGAGGGAGCCGCCGGGCGGTCCCGGTGAAAAAACTGCCCCGAATGCAGGATCGGCCGCATCGCTGGACGTGTATGAAGCACCACTGCCTCTGTCATACATCCGTATGTCTATTGCAGAAGGTGCAGGTAAAAACATATCCGGACCGAGCGTATCCCTTATAAGTCCGCCATTAAGGCGCGTATTGCTCGTTGCACTGTTTTCGCCTATTGTTATAGTCCATGTAATTTGGGGAGGCGAGTCGGTATATACACCGGACTTAGAAATCGGAAAAGTCTTTTTAACATGGTCCTTTGTATTGTCATTATCATTGAGGCCGCCGCCGCCGGCTGAAACAAGATTATCTATTTCAAAATCGTAGGAAAGCTTGTCCTGACCGAGCGGTCCCAATATCGCTGCATTGTTGTCTATCAGTGTCGGTATATCCAGATAGTACCTGACTGTAATGTAGTCAGTAGGACCGAGTGTGAGATTGGGGTCGAATAAAAAAGTAAACAATCCGCTAAGCCAGTTTACATTCATCGGCATAAAATTTGTGCTTCCGTTTATCGAGTATCTGAAGCCGTAGAAAGCGCTGTTTGGAACGTTTACTATAGGAACGCCGTTTATTCGCGGCGAGTCAGTAAGGGTTATGCCGGAGATTGAATCACCCAGAGCCGTGATGGTGATCATGTAGTATATCCTTTCGAGAGTTGGGTCGTATTCCGACTGTTTAACTACTGTAAGCCTCGGCGGAGGATTGACCGGGGGAGTAATATCGACAACAATATTGCCAAAGTCCAGACTGCCGTCACCGCCGCTCATAAGCTGCGCGGTTATCTTCAGCCAAAAATCAACATTTGTATAGTTGTCGATAAAGTTTTTTCCCGGTGTCGGGCTGCCGTCGTTTAAAACATCATCAAACCAGACATATACAAGACCGGAGGCGGATATCGTATACCAGCCAATAACAATAGAACCGGTACCGTAATAAATAGGTGACCGGTCAACAGCGTTTTGTATTCTGAGTTGTGCAGGAAGCTGGAAAAGCAAGACCCTTGTCGTGTATGGCGAGTCGGATACCGAAGTATAAGCAAGTTGCCGTTGCGGAGTTTCCTTGAAGTCGATGTTAAAAACATAGGACTGCCCTATATAGGTCGGGTCTCCCGGGTTTATTGTGTTGGGAGGTGTACTCGTGTCTGTCATCTTGACATCGACAACAAAGTTGCTTAAATCCCACATATCCCCCGGAGCTGCAGCCGCATCCCCCTGCAATGTTAAAACTATTGAGAATAACATAACAACAGTTAACAGAATGGATAAAGGTCTCTTAGTCCTTGATTTAAGCATATTATGCCCCCTGATATATAATTTATACCCTCTGCACATGCGCAGTGACGTAAAAAGAGCCGGATTTAATTAAGATTTATTGTGCGGAAACACTATGTTCCTGCTAAAATTGGCATACTAAATATGTCCATACATTGACATTATATACCATACATGTTGTGTTTGTCAAGTAAAATCAATGTTTTAGGACATATTTGGATGTAAATTGCTGTATTTAATGTATAGCCGATATAAAGAAAAAAGCGAGGCATATTTCTTTACATCGGCGTATAAATTAAGAGGGTCTAACCTGCAGCGGTGTTGCTGCCGGATGTGTTAGTACAAGAACAAAACCGTGTAATTGCTGCCGTCGCCGATGTATGACAGTAGATTAGCCGCACTCGATGATGCCGCAAAAGTGGGATCCATCAAAACCCAACTCTCGCCGTTAAAGAAAATCACATTGTTGACCCAGCCGGACTCCTCGGAAAAAACGTCAATCCAGGCGTGGCGGACATCAGCCGCATACCCGATGACAAGCCTTGTCGGAATTCCCTGACTGCGAAGCATGCCGGTCATTACTGCGGCAAAATCGAAGCAAATACCCTTGCCTCTTGCAATAACATCATCTAAAACGGGAAGGTAATTGGCATGCTGACCGTTTAATACAGCTTGTGCAAATTCAGTGTCATATGTCAGGCTGCCGATGACAAAATCATAAATAACCTCTATTTTCTCAGGCAAACTGCCCTTACCGGTCACAAGCTGGGCGGCTTTAAAGACAATATTGCTGTCATTGTTGAAGTTAATATATTGATTGGGACGAATGAAAGGCGTAAACTCATCAATCAGGGAAACATCTGTAGTAAGGCTGCCGGCAAGAGCATATCTGTCGCCATCGACCTGCTCGAAAACATTGACTGTATATGACCCGCTGCCGTCTGAAAGAGGGAACACCTCGAAAGTATTGTTTGGCAAAATAACATATGTATATGTGGCGTCGCTCGGACCGGTAATCTGTACACGAAGCTGCATAGTGGTCTGCCCGGTCCACTTGACCATGACATACCCGTCCGGAGTATTTGAATAGTCAATGACCATCTTATCGTTGCTTTCAACATGAGAACCCGAAGCCACAGGCATAAGCACGTCGGGTATAGCCGGGGTTTGAGTTAAAGGTATTGCTTGTGATGAAAGATCTCTGGTCACCTCTTCAGTGACACGGGGACTTTCAGCATCAAAAAGTCCGCACGCAGACAGCAGCGCGGGCGCAAATACTACGACCGAAGCAATCGACAATATTGTGCATATATGTCTCAGCTTTTTCATAACGCAACTCCCCGGTGTTGAAAAATCATAGTTATAATATCATAAAACACCCGTAAAATAGTTAAAATTATGTGAAGAATTAAACAGCTATCATGCGTTCGAGGCTTCGCCTTGCGGCATTTATTTCATCCGGGCTTATGGACATCTCGTACCTTCCCGACTCAAGAGACACAAGAATGTCGGACAACTGCGTTTTCTTCATATCGGTGCATATAAAATCGCTTGTGAGCGGGAAAAACCGTTTTTCCGGCGCAAGAGCCGCAATATGCTCGGTGACTCCGTACTCGGTTCCTATGATAAATTCCGGGGATGATGAGTCAAGTGCTTTCCTTATGATTTCCGATGTGCTGCCGATAAAATCAGCAAGCTCAAGAACATAGCCGCGGCATTCCGGATGGACAAGCAGCATTGCTTCCGGATGAGCCGTTCTTGCCGCAAGAACATCACTTACGCCTACACAGTCGTGAACGGGACACCAGCCCTCATGGAAAATTAACTCCTTATCCCTTACTTTAGACGCGACATAAGCGCCAAGGTTCCGGTCAGGAATGAAAATTATTTGCTTTTCAGGCAGGGATTGAACGATTCTTTCGGCTGATGAAGAAGTACAGCAAATATCGCTTACAGCCTTTACAGCGGCTGAAGAGTTGACATAACACACAACAGCGGCATCGGGATAACGCTCACGCAGCTTTATAACATCACCGGGAACAATCATGTCAGCCATAGGGCAGCCTGCATCGGGAGAAGGAAGCAATACAGTCTTGTCAGGGTTTAAAATTTTCGCCGATTCAGCCATAAAATGTACACCGCATATTATAAGAAGCTCCTGCACGGCGCTATGAGCAAGCCGCGCCATTTCAAAAGAGTCGCAGACATGGTCGGCTATCTCCTGAATGTCCTTCGTCTGATAATAATGAGCCAGAATAAGCGCATTTTTATCATTCTTAAAGTCTGTTATCTTTTGTTGTAATCCGGTCATAATAAGTTGATTCCTTTCCTATTTCCCTGATAAAACCCTGCCTGTTGTTTATAGCTGGATAAAAACGCGGCGAAACCGGTAAAAATAAAACTCCGGGTAAAAGCATTCATCATATGATAGTGCCGCCGCCTATTACTGTATCGCAGTCGTAAATTACCGCTGCCTGCCCTCCGGTTATAGCTCTTTGCGGCTCATCAAACTCGATATGCAGTGTATCAACGCCTGTCTGATGGACAATAGCCTGATGTCCGGGATCTGAGTACCGTATCTTTACACACACCCTGATTGGAGAGTCGAGCCTGTCGACGGGAATAAGGTTTATATCCGTTGCTGTGAATGCCCCGGAGTACAGAAGCTCGCTTTTGCCGACAACTACTTTATTATCGTCAGGCCGGATTTCAAGCACATATGCGGGATGCGGCAAAGCCAGCCCGATTCCACGCCGCTGCCCGACCGTGTAGGAAGAGATATCCTTGCCCTCACCCAGGTCATTCCCGTCCGCATCCACAAGTCGCACATTACGTAAAGGTGCTTCGGAACGATTTCTGATAAAAGCCGTATAATCACCGTCTGGAATGAAGCAGATATCCTGGCTCTCGCTGTTATTAATATTTTTAAACCCTTCACTCAGGGCAATTTCACGAACCCTTGATTTTGTTGACCCGCCGAGAGGGAATTTAATACGCCCGAGCTGCTTCTGGGTCAGTGTATAGAGAACATAGCTCTGATCCTTTGCCTGATCAACGCCCTTTTTCAGCAAATAACGTCCGGAAGCATCGCGTTCAACTCGTGCATAGTGACCTGTTGCAAGGTAATCAATTCCGAGTTCGTGCGCTTTATCAAGCAAGCATCCGAATTTAAGATGCTTATTACAGCGGACACAGGGATTCGGTGTGCGGCCTTCAAAATAATCATTAACAAACGGTTCGATGACACTCCCGGAAAAGCATTCGGTAAAGTCAAAAGCGTAAAAAGGTATACCAAGCAGATTAGCGGCGGATTGGGCATCTGCGGCAGTTTTATCTCCGCCGTCAAACAACCTCATAACCGCTCCGGTACAATCAAACCCGTCACACATCATAAGCCGGGCGGCAACAGTGCTGTCAATGCCGCCGCTCATGGCAATCAGCGCGGTATTAATAACTGATTGTGAATCTTTAGCTCTCATGATAAAATAACCATAAATAAAGACCTACAGTGCTTTTAAAACAGTCTCTGAACCCCTTTTCAACACCGAAACGAAACGTTCCGCTTCATCATGCGTATTATAACGTGAAAAACTTATCCGCAAAGCCCCGTCAATTACCTCGTTTTTTAGCTGCATAGCTTCAAGAGTGCGGCTGCGGGCACCCTTCTTGCAAGCCGCGCCGCTGGAAACACAAAAGCCCTCACTGTCAAGAAAATTCATCAATATCTCACTCTTGTGACCGGGGAGCGAAATACACAACAGAAACGGGGAATCACCCTCACCAATAACAACAACCCCGGGAATCCCGGCTCTTAGTTTAGTTAGCAAACCATCGCGCAAATCACGGACTAATAAAGCAGTATCTTCAAGCTCAAGCACACCAAGTCTTGCCGCCTCGCCGAAACCGGCGGCAGCAGGCAAAGCCTCGGTACCTCCGCGAGTGCCTTTTTCATGACTCCCGCCTAAAATAAGCGGCTTTAGTTTTATCCCGTCCTTTATATAAAGTGCGCCGGAACCCTTAGGACCGTGAATCTTATGCGAGCTGACAGTGACAAGCTCCGCTCCTGTGGATTTAACGGAAAACGGGATTTTACAAAAGCCCTGAACAGCATCGGTATGCAAGACCGTGTTCAGTTTGCGCCGCCTTATTTCACTCTTATACTCACCGACAGGGTTTACCGCGCCTGTTTCATTATTTACAAGCATTACAGAAGCAAGGACAGTATCATCCCTGAGAGCATCGGAAAAAGCCGCGGCAGGAATGCGGCCCGCCGGGTCCGGTAAAAGATATGTAACCTCCCAGCCTGAGCTTTGAAGCTTTTTAACCGGGTCAAGAACCGCGCTGTGCTCTATTGCCGAAGTAATTATATGCCTGCCCTTGTGCTTTAAGCTGTCGGAGATTCCGAGTATGGCAAGATTGTTTGACTCAGTCCCTCCCGAAGTAAAGCATATGTTCTCCGGCTGCGCTCCGATTGCGTCCGCAATACTTTTACGCGCCATTTCAAGCTCTGCTTTAGCCTGCCGTCCGCAACTGTGCATTGAAGAGGGATTGCCAAATGAATCCCTCAAGACGCGAAGCATAGCTTCAACCGCCTCTGTGCGTACCATAGTTGTAGCCGCATTGTCGAAATAAGTACCCATAAAGATGATAATAAAGCAAACCAACTGAAAATTCAAGGAGAAATCGTTAAGTGAAATTCTGCACATTCACACTTGGATGCAAAGTGAATCAATACGAAACACAGGCTATAGAGGACATTCTCTGCAAGCGCGGACATGAGCTTGCAGCTCCGGGTGAGGGATGTGATATTTGCATATTGAATACATGCGCAGTGACAGCGGAAAGTGTCAGAAAATCACGTCAGCAAATACGCCGCATGAAAAAGCTTGAACCCGGCGCAAAAATCGCAGTGTTCGGCTGTTACTCCCAACTGGAGCCTGAAGCGGTTAAAAAGCTTGGTGCCGACCTGATTAGCGGAACAGAGGACAGGTACGGGTTCGCGCTGCTCACCGAGAGGATGCAGTGCGAACGATGTAACGACATTATTTCATCCCTTCCGCCCGGCGGAATGAAAAAGCCATCCGGTTTCACTGCGCCGACCCGGTCGAACGAGAGCTTCAATGAACTTCCCCCCGGCAATGCGGTGAGACGTACACGCGCATTATTAAAAATTCAAGACGGCTGCGACAAATACTGTGCATACTGTGTGGTGCCTTACACCAGAGGCTGTTCCCGCTCATTACCGGTTGAGCGGGTGGCGGAATACGCAAAACAGCTTGGAGGACAGGGCTATAAGGAAATTGTAATAACCGGTATCGAGATTGCGGCATACGGAAAGGATTTGACCCCGCAACCGTCTGCTACGCGCCTCATAGATGCTATAACTGCCGTAAGGGCCGCCGCACCGGATGCGAGGCTCCGCCTTGGCTCACTTGATCCCTGTGCAGTAACGGACGAGTTCTGCGAAAATCTCAGCAATATCACAAATATCTGCAACCATTTCCACCTCTCGCTGCAAAGTGGGTCCGATCAAACCCTCAAAAGAATGGGACGTAAATATGAAGCAAAGCAGGTAAAGCAAGCTATAGATACGCTCCGGAGCCATTTCGACGACTGTGCGATAACAGCAGACCTGATTGCCGGTTTTCCGGGGGAGACCGAGGCTGAGTTCGGGCAAACATTAAAATTCATCAAAGCGGCAAAATTTGCAAATATGCATATTTTTCCATTTTCCCGGCGTCCCGGCACAAGAGCGGCGGATATGCCCGGACAAATAAAAAAGGGTATAATAAAAGAAAGAATACGTAAAGTAACCGGTGCGGCGGCAGCTATGGCAAGCGAGTACAGACAAGCTCAAATCGGCAAAACAGTTGAAGTCTTGTTCGAACGGAAAAAAAACGGGTTGAGCCGCGGTCATTCAAGCAATTATCTGGAGGTTGAGGTAACGGAAAAAGCAGAGAGGAACAGTATGTATAAAGTGTTAATATCAGGTGCTGAAAACGGCTTGCTGCAAGGAGAAATACAGGGAGAAATTGTTTGACACAAAAGGGCATATAATATATAATTAACCAAATAAAAATTTGAACTGGGAGGGCGATTATGTCAACAGATAGAATCTACAATTTTTCAGCAGGACCGTCCATGCTGCCGCTATCCGTTCTCGAGGAGGCAGCCGCTGAACTGACAAACTACAAAGGCACCGGAATGTCAGTAATGGAAATGAGCCACAGGGGCAAAGCGTATGTAGCGATTTTCGAAGAGACCAAAGCCGATTTGAAGCGGATAATGAATATCCCCGACACACATGAAATTTTATTCATGCAGGGAGGCGCGACTCTGCAGTTCTCTACAGTACCCATGAACCTCATCGGCAAAACAGGAAAAGCCGACTACGCCGTTACGGGCAATTTTTCGAGTGTTGCGATGAAGGAAGCAAAAAAGTACGGTGAAATCAATATAGCATGCAGCTCCGAGGATAAAAACCACACATATATCCCCGAACAAAAAGATATCAAGGTGTCTGCAGACGCGTCGTACTTCCATTACTGTTCAAATAATACCATCTACGGCACAGAATGGAGATATATACCGGAAACCGGCAGTGTGCCGCTCGTCTGTGATATGTCCTCAAACATCCTGTCGATGCCGCTCGATGTGTCAAAGTTCGGTATCATTTATGGCGGAGTTCAGAAGAACATGGCTCCCGCAGGCGCGGCTGTTGTAATTATCAACAAAGAGCTTGCCGGCAATGAACACCCGCTTACACCAAAGCTGATGAGCTACAAGGTTATGATTGATTCCGATTCCATGCAAAACACCCCCCCGTGCTACACAATATACATGCTCGGTCTTGTGCTCAAATGGCTTGATAAGCAAGGCGGCACAGAAGCAATGGCGAAAATCAAAGCCGAGAAGTCAAAGTACCTGTATGATGTGCTTGATGACAGCGAAATGTTTATTGGCTGCGCAGAGAAAGCAGCCCGCTCGGATATGAACGTGACCTTCAGGACAGCAAGTGAGGAGCTTGATGCTCAATTTATTAAAGAAGCAAAAGCCGCAGGCTTTGATACTCTCAAGGGACACCGGGCCGTTGGCGGTATGAGAGCTTCGATATACAATGCCATGCCCATAGAAGGCACGCAAAAGCTCGCAGCGTTTATGCGAGACTTTGAAGTTAAGAACAAATGACTGGAAAGGAAAGCGTTATATGTACAAAGTAAAACTTCTCAATAACATTAAATCAAAAAAGCTTGAGACATTTGACAGCGCGAAGTATGAGGTGTCTTCGGAAATTGAAAACCCTGACGCTCTTATGCTCCGCAGCGCAAAAATACATGACATGGAGTTTAACCCGGAGCTCTTGTGCATAGCGAGAGCGGGAGCAGGTTACAACAACATTCCGACCGACCGTTGCGCCGATGAGGGTATTGTCGTATTCAACACGCCGGGGGCAAATTCAGGCGCGGTAAAAGAACTGGCGATTTGTGCGCTTTTCCTTACATCAAGGGATATACTGGGCGGCATTGACTGGGTTAAAACCGTTGTATCGGAAGGTGACGAAATACCCGCGCTCGTAGAGAAGGAAAAATCCAAGTTCGGCGGTTCGGAAATACTCGGGAAAACGATTGGTGTCATAGGGCTTGGAGCAATAGGTGCAAAAATAGCGGAAGCGGCTCTCGGGCTCGGCATGGACGTATTGGGTTACGACCCGTATATCTCGGAGGATGCCGCAAAGCAACTGTTCCAAAAAATCAAGCGTGCGGACGACCTTGACACAATCTACAGGGAGAGCGACTACATTTCCGTCAATGTACCGTATATGGAAGCCACAAAACAGTTTATTAACAAAGAAACCATAGCAAAGATGAAGCCGGGTGTCCGTATAATAAATGCAGCACGTGCGGAGCTGATAAATGACGACGATATGCTTGAGGCATTGGAATCAGGACAGGTATACGCATATGTAACAGACTTCCCGAATGCAAAAACAGCGGGTGCAAAGGGTGTCATAGCAATTCCGCACCTTGGCGCGTCCACAGCCGAAAGCGAAGACAATTGTGTCAGTATGGGAGCCGACCAGATAATCGATTTCATAGAAAACGGCAACATTGTCAACTCTGTTAACATCCCGTGCGTCTCCGCTCCGCGTCTGGCGGGAGTTCCGCGTTTGAGTATTATCCACAACAATGCACCGGAGGTAGTTTCAGAAATCGACGGAGTCGTTTCAAAGCTTGGTTTGAACATTAAAAACAAAGCAGACGCAGTTGCAAAAACAAAAGCATTGGCATACACAATACTTGACATTGATAAGCTTGCAGATGGTCTTGAG
>Ga0123356_10000445_pt1 | contig 46780 bp, 17 predicted proteins | sample TergutEmb28metaG_2_FD_92546 | JGI IMG/M metagenome (GOLD analysis project Ga0123356, IMG submission 92546) | Embiratermes neotenicus P3 segment gut microbial communities from Petit-Saut dam, French Guiana - Emb289 P3 | ecosystem: Host-associated > Arthropoda: Insects > Digestive system > Gut ...
CGGCCAAATCGCGATGTCCGACGTTTCGGCAAGCATTACTATAGACAATACGGATATTACGGCCGACAATGATTTGAACATAAAAACTTTGGCGGATTCTCAGGCAACGGCAAAGGCTGAAGCCAAAAATCTTGCGCTTGCGGCCGGGGTAAATCTTGTTGAATCTAAAATTAATTTAAGCAACAACACAAAATTGGAAGCAGGAAAGGATGCAACCGTAGAAGCAAAATCGAAGATTACTTCCGATGTGGAAGCAAAATCCGATTCAGGCGAATCATTTAGCGGAGCTATTGCCCTTTCAGTAACAATATCAGATACATCTGTAAATCTTGACGAAGGCACAATAAATTCAGGAAAAGACGCTAAAATAGCCGCCGTAACAGAAGAAAATATAAAAACGAAGGCAATTAACGAAAAAGCAAAAACCGACGACGGCGGAGATCAAAAGCCCGAATCCGGCGACGGTGACGGCGACAAAGATACGAAAATAGCCATAGGCATACCGGTCAATTATACCGACATTAAAAGCAATAATGAAATAAAAGACGCGGTTATTAAAGCCGATAAAAATATAGATATAGCCGGCAAAAACATAAAAATAGCGGATTCTTCTATAAAATCTACAAACGCTACGGAAAAAGGCAACGTTACAATTAAGGCTGAAGACAAAGGCAAGGAACTTATATCTACCAGAAAAGCTTCCATAGAAATATCCGGTTCTGAGATAGAAGGAAAAGACGTTACAATAGAAGCAATCGCGGAAAACAAATACGAATACGAAAATACGGAATCTATTATAGAAGTCAGCGATTTAAAATCCGGGATTTTAGGAGGCGTCAATGAGATTTTGGAGGTTGTCAAAAACATAACTGAAGATGCCGTAAACGGCCAAATCGCGATGTCCGACGTTTCGGCAAGCATTACTATAGACAATACGGATATTACGGCCGACAATGATTTGAACATAAAAACTTTGGCGGATTCTCAGGCAACGGCAAAGGCCGAAGCCAAAAATCTTGCGCTTGCGGCCGGAGTAAATCTTGTTGAATCTAAAATTGATATAAGTAAAACAAATTTAAAAGGAAAGAATATAACCGCGGAAGCAAAATCAAAAATTAAATCCGAAGTGGAAGCAAAATCCTCTTCAGACGAAAAATATAAAGGCGCCATAGCTCTTTCCGTAGCGGATTCAAATACGTCGTTAAAAATTGATAATGACAGCACAAAGAAAATAGAAGCAGGAAACGACGTTACTCTTTCCGTTATAACGGAAAAAGATATAAAAACAAAGGCAATTGCCGAAACTCCGAAAGAAGACAAGCCCGCCGGCGGTGACGGCGACAAGCCAGAAACCAAACCCGAAGTAAAGGCTGAAGGCGACGGCGATAAAGAAACAAAAATATCCTTAGGCGTGGCAGTTAATTATACCGACCTTAAGAATGATGCCGATATAAAAAGTTCTATAACTGCCGGAAACAATATAAAGATAGCTTCGGAAGGCGACAACAGGCGTTCCGTGGGAGACGCAGACCTCAAAATAAAGGCCGATATTATTGCCGGCAAAAGCGTGGACATAGCCGGCAAAAACATAAAAATAGCGGATTCTTTAATACAAGCCGATGGCACGGCTGAAAGCGTTGAGGCGTCTGAAGGCGTTGAGGCGAAAGAAGGCGACCATATTAAAATAGTTGCTTCTGACAAAGGGTCGGAACTCATATCGACAAGAAAAGCATCCATAGACATACAAAACACTGCTATAGAAGGCAAAAGAGACGTTATCATAGAAGCAGCTGCGGAAAATAAGTATGATTATAAAGAACTTGGGGATATTATAGAAGTAACAGATTTAACCGACACCGCTTTGGAGGCTGCAAACAAGGCTTTAGATTTTGTCAAAGACTTGACTAAAGGCGCCATAGACGGCAAAGTAGCCAAAAGCGATGTTTCGGCAAATATTAATATAGGCGGCGGCACAACGATTAAAGCCGATAACGACATAAATATTAAAACTTCGGTTGAATCCCAAACAACCGTAAAAACGGATGCTAAAGGTTTGGGAGTTTCTGTAGGAGTAAATCTGACCGAATCAAAAATAGATATAGACAAAGCAACTTTGGAAGCGAAAAATGACATTAATGTTAAAGCCGAAAACAAAATAACTTCATCGGTGGAAGCAAAATCGACTTCTTATGATTTCGGAGGTACTGTTGAACTCGGCGGAGCCGTAGGCGTGGCTTATATTGAGGGAGAAACCTCCATAAATCTTTCCGAGGATTCCAGCCTTGACGCGGGCAAAAACGTTGCTATAGACGCAACCACGGAAAAAGATACTACTCTTGAAGTTGAAGCCAAAGCCGGTGAAAAAGCAAACGCAGGCCTTGCCGTAGGCGTAAATATAGCGGAAGTAGATAATTCGGTTACGGTAAAAGGCAAAGTTAAAGCCGGCAACGACGTAAACATAAATTCAAAAATAAATTCCAAAAAAACCAAACAAAACGTTGCGGCAAGCACCGGAAATAAAAAAGAAGAGAAAGACAAAGATAAAGAAGGAGAGCAAAAGAAAAACATTGATAATACCGAAAACAGTAATCTTCAGGACACAACAAACAAAAAATCTGAAGGCGCAAACGATAACGCCGATGTTAAAAAGAAAAAAGACGGCGGCAATGACAGCAACACGATAACTCTTGCCGGAGCCGTTCTCTATACCGAAAATACAAATACGGCAACTGCCGAGATTTCAGGACCAAAAGCCGAAGTTGAAGCTAAGAACGACATAAATATGAAAGCCGAAGTTATAAACGCCGACATAACGCAATTTGTCGAATCGAAAGTCGGCGGCGTCAGCGGCACTCCGACGGTTAGCGGCACAGGCGCCGTAGTAATAGGAAGCTATACGGATAAGGTTACGGCTGTCGTGAAAGACGGCGCTGCTATAGACGCGGGCAAAAAAATTAACATATCTTCAAACCATGAAATGCCTTTTAGTTCCGAATGGTATGACCTTTTTAAGAAATTCGCAGACAATCCGAGTTTAGACACGGGAAAAGAAGTATTTGAAAAATTGTCGAAGTTGACGAAAGAGGGAGAAGGGACTACGGAAGAAAAAATAATTACGAGTTTAAAAGACGATCTTGTAAACACATGGGTCCGGTCTTCTGCGCCGGAAAGCGAAGGGGAAGACAATAGCCAAAATAACCAAGGAAACAACAACAGCGGCGGCGATAATAATAATGAGAAAAAACAAGGCGGTTCGAGTTTTAGCGTTAGCGTTGCGGGCGCGGTAAATATTACGGAATACGATTTTACTTCGGAAGCTTATATAAAGGACGCGAAAGTAAACCAGAAAACAGACGCCGCTTTGAGAACCGGCGAGCAGTCCGTAAATGTCGAAGCGAAATCCAAAACTACAAGCGTGACTGTCGGCGGAATTTTCGGCGATTCTTACAAGGATCCTTTGGGACAGGGCGGCTCAAGCGTAGGCGTTGGCGGAACTTACAATCAGATATGGTATGACACAAAAACAAACGCGTATATAGAAGGGACGGACCTTTACGCCAACGACTTAAACGTTAAAGCGAATTTTGACCAGTTGGATGTTGCCATAGGAATAGCCGGCGGCAAGGCGGATACTTTCTGCCTTCAGGGCGTTTTCAACTGGCTTAAGTCAGACAGCGATGTAAACGCTTTTATAAAAGACTCGGATATAAAAATCGAAACTGGAAATCTTACGGACGGCAAACTTAATATTGAGGCAAAATATACTCCGCTTTTGGTTAATATAGCGGGCAGTCTTTCGATGTCGGAGACAGCTGCCGTGGGCGCTTCTGTAGCGGTGAACGATATCACAAAAAATACAAATGCTAAAATAATAGATTCTATTATAAATAATTCGCAAAACGCCAGACTCTACGCGTTAAGCGACGGGCTTATACATTCTTATGCCATAGCCGCGGCTTATGCCGGTAAGGATAATTCAAAGAATAAAAACAATCAGTCTGAAAATCCAGATAAAAATAATATGGCTAATAAAGATTCAGGCACAAGCGAGGGATCCGGTGATTCTGGCAGTTTCGGCATAGCGATTTCGGGTAGTGCCGGCGTTTCGAATATTACCGGCGAAACAAACGCTGCTATCGAAGGCACGAATAAAACTAAGAGTAAATACACCGGAGAGAAAAACTTAGAAATTATAGCTAAAGAAGACAGCGACATAGTAAACGCTACCGGCGGAGTAAGCATTACCTCTCCCGATGCCGATACAGGTGTCGCGGTTGCAGGCGCGGGCAGCATCAGCTGGATTAAAAATAACGCGAAAGCCTATATAAAAGATTCAACCGTAAAAAATGACGATGACATAACTCTGGACGCAAAAAGCGAAGCGGGAATAGTTTCAGTAGCGGTAGGACTTGCGGGCTCTTTCTCAAGCGACGGCGTGGCTGTAGCCGGTTCGGGTTCAATTAATTTAACGGATAATGAAACGCAGGCATACATTAAAAATTCAGATATTACTTCAGAAGGAAAATTGGATATAAATTCGTCCGATAAATCCAAAATTTTCGCTTTGGCGGGTGCGGTAGGCGTAGCTCAAGGCTCGGCAGGCATAGGCGCGGCTATAGGTGTCAATCTTTTAGATAACAATACAAGTTCGTATATAGAAAATTCCGACATATCTCTTACCGGCAATGCAAGTAAAAATAATATTTCTTTGGATTCAAAAAATTCTTCCAATATACTTTCTATCGCGGGAGCAGTGGGCGTGGGACTCGGACAAGTAGGCGTTGCGGTAACGGTGAATGTAAACGTCATAAAAAATGAAACGCAAAGCTATATAAAAGGAAGCGGACTGGAATCAATAAAGGCTCAAGACATACTTTTGTCAGCCAAAGACAGTTCCGATATTTTGGCTATCGCTGGCGCAGCCGGAGTAGGAAACAATGTCGGAATAGGCATGGGTGTCGGCTTTAATTATTTAGCCAATTCGGCAAATGCTTATATAGAAGACGCAAAAATTGAAAACAAAGGCAATATTGAAGCTAAGGCTCTTTCGGAAAGCGACATAATGCTTATTGTGGCTGCTTTGGGCGGCGCGGGGACTGTTGGTATTTCTGCGGCTGTCGGCGCGGCTTATGTTCACAATGAAGCTAATGCGTACATAAATAAATCTTTTATAGTTTCGGAAGGCTCGATAGGGCTTTTGGCAGATAATAAAAATAATATTACTCTTATCAGCGGTTCGGTGGCTATAGGCGGCACTGTAGCCGTAGGGGCAAACGTAGGCTTGCATTTTGTAGGAAGCAGATCTAATGCTTGGGTAGACGACTCAGATGTTACCGCAAAAGGCAATAAAGCGTTAAGCGCTGATTTTGGAACCTCTTTACGCGGCTTGTCCGTCAATTCAAATATTTACGATAAAATTGCTACATACAGCGCGGCAGGGTCGGGCAGCGGCACGGTTGCGGTTTCCGGAGGTATAACGGGTTCCATTATAGACGGTAAATCTATCGCGAAAATCACGAATTCTACTATAAATGACGGTTACTCAGCGGGAACTGCCACGCAATACGATACGAATGCGGGTGTAAGGGTTAATGCCGAAAATGAGACTGAAGTAGCTGTTATGGCGGGCGCGGTAGCCGTATCCGGCACTGTCGGAGTGAGCGTTGCCGCGGATTTTGAAACTATGAACAATACGGTTGAAGCTTCTATCGATAATTCAACCGTAAAAGCCAGAGGCGACGTTGAAGTAAAAACCAAAAATACCGAAAAATACGCGGCCGCTATTATAAGCGGAGCGGTTTCCGGCGGAGTAAGCGTGGCAGGCAATGTCGTAGTCGGAGTTAATACAAGCGAAAACCATGCCGTAATAAAAAATAACAGCAATATAACCGCGAGAGACGTTACCGTTGAAGCTAAAGATTCGGTTATTATAGGCGAAGTAAACCCTGCCAGCGGTGAAATAGGCATAGCTATGGGATCTTTGGCAGTAGGAGCTTACGCGGGCGTAGCGGGAACAGTATTTACAAGCGTCATATCAAATTCAACGATAGCTGAAATTGTGGATTCAACCATTAACGCGTCAAGAAATATAAAACTTGACGCCGAAGGCTATCAAAGAACTTTCGCCAATCTCGCCACTTTCGGCGGCGCGATAGCCGGCATAGCCATAACTGCCGGAGTAAGCGTCAACAATACCTACACGGCGGCTCTTATAAGGCGTAGTGACAATAATACGAAGACTTATAATTTAAACGCTCAAAACATCAATATTAACGCTAAAAATACTTTAGACGTGGATAAAATATTCATAGGCGGGGCAGTCGGTGTTGCCGGCGTTACGGTCGGCGTTTCAGTCGGCGTATATAATAATAACGTTACCGCGGGAATGGGCAGCGGAATTTATGCCAATACAAGCGGAAACGTAGGCGTCAGCGCGGTAAATGACAGGAATATAAACGATATAGTGATTTCAATGGCGGGAGGTTTTGTAGGTGTTACCGCTACCGTTGACGTTATAGTTGTCGGCGGAAATGTTAATGACAATAAACTGGAAGAAGATGACGGTACAAGCACAAATACTTACCTTGCAGACAGCAAAAACGATATAGACGGCAATATGAAAATGAGCAGCAGGATGGATAAAAACAAAGTCGGAGGCGGCGGACTTATCAATACTGACGAAATTTCAGAATTTGATAAATACGGTTCAGACGTCTACACAACGGCGAAGCTTAACAACGGAACGTTTGCTTATATAGACGGAAACGTTACCGCGGCCGGAAATGTCGGCGTAACCGCAACCGATAATGCGAAGATAGACGCAGATATATATGCCGCATCGGCCGGCGTCGGGGCTGTCGGAGCCGCCGTCGCGGTTCAGGATTTGAAAACGCGGACTGACGCGCATATAGGCGGAACAGTTTCGGCAAGCAATATAAATATTACGGCTAATTCGGACACGACAAACGCCACGGGAATTTACATGGCAGCAGTCGGCGGGGTTGCGGTTAACGCAGGTGTTGCCGTAATAAACTCTAATAATATCACAAACGCTTACATGCTCAATAATACAAACGTAACCAAAGCAAACAATATTAATATTCTGGCTAACGCAAAATCAACTATAACGCCGGACTTCTTTAATCTTGCCGGCGGATATATTGCCGTAGGCGCCGTTGTCGGAGTTGTAAACAAAAAAGGCTCGACTGACGCCTGGATAGGAAATAATGTAACTATAGGAAACCAAAGCGCGGCTACGCCTACAGTCAACGGACTTACCGTAAAAGCGCAGACAAATAACAAAGTAGATGCTGATATGATTTCAGCCGCAGGCGGAGTGGGAGCGGTAGCGGCAAATATTTTTGTAGTAAATGTTACGGATGATTTAAACGCTTATACAGGCACGGGTTCAAAATTAAATCTTTATAATTTAAACGTTTTGACTAATGGAAATACTGCGGTAAACGCTGATTTTGTCGGAGTCGCCGTAGGTGCGGTCGCTATGGCCGCTTCGGTAGCGGTTTCAAATATTAAACTCAATAATAACGCGTATATAGGCGGCAATAATACTGTTAAAGCCGAAAATATTTCCGTTTTCGCTGGTCATTCGGCCTCGGCTGATTTATATGCCGTAGGAGGTTCGGGCGGACTTATCGGAGCAAACGGCATCGTGTTAAATGACAAAATTTCAGGTACCGTAAAAGCCTCTGTCGGAAAAGGCTCTGCCCTTAATGCAAGCAAAAACATAAACGTTTCCTCAAAAAGCGACACGGTTTTACGTGCGAAAGGCGATTCGATTACAGCCGGATTTGTCGCTGTAGGCGTTACCGTAATTAAAGACGAAGCGGCAGTGGATACAATTACCGAAATAGAAGACGGCGTAACCGCTTCGTCAGGCAACTCTTTTTATGCCGGCGCGGAATCCTCTTCAAATCTTTCTTCTATAGGGCAGTCCGGCGGAGCCGGATTTGGAGTTATCGGCGGAGCGAATGTTTCAACCGTAAATAACTCGAATACCAAAATAACATTCGGTTCTTCCAATGTCAGCCAAGCAAACAAAATAGATATTAAAGCCGCAAACTTCACGGTTAACGCGGTAAATAAAACCCGGGTTGAAAGTTCTATTTCTTCTTTAGGCTTGGGCGCGGCTACCGTAGGCATTTTTAAGGTAGGAAATGATGCGAACTCAAACGTTGACGTAATACTCGGAGGAAATACTAATGTCCTTGCGAATAATCTCAGCGTTAAAGCGTTTAACGAATTTGTAAAACCCGATACGTACAGCGTAAAATCCGGCGCATTGTCGGCCATAGGCATATTTTATGCCGACAGTGTCACAAATATCAGCAATAATACGAATATAAAATTCGCGGAAAACTCAACTGTCGAAACATATAAAAATTCGGAAAAAACGAGTTCTTTCATTATAGACGCGCATAATGTAATAGACGCGCCGGACAATGTTCATTATGACGCCTTGGCATTGGGTTCGGCTGTTGAGATGACGTCGGAAATAAATAATAATTCAACGGCTAAAGTTCAATTTGACGGAAACATATATTCCGCAAAAGATTTTATTGTCAATGTGAGAACGGACTTGGATATAAGAACAAACTTATATATGGGTATAGGCGCGGCAATAAGCGGCGCGCAAGGCAAGCTGTTCAACAATTCGGTAACTAATAATGAAATAGCCGTAGGCGCTAAAGGGAAAATTTTTGCCGGCGACGATCTTTATTTTAATCTTAATCAGGATGAAAATCAGGAATGGTCGCGTTATTCCGCTACCGCGGTAGGCGATATTTATAATATGGCTGTCATTCCCATAGCGTCGGGTTCAAAGGCGATAGTAGACCTTACGAATAATAATAAAGTTACTGTTGCTAACGGCGGCCAAGTGTTGAGTATGCGCAATATAAGAATTGATTCCGCTGTTAATGAAAGATATGTAAATGCGTTTTGCAAAGAACTTTTAACCGTTTATACTCCTTATGGCAGCACATCTTTAAAATCTGTTTTGGGCGGAAGCGTTCCCATAAAGCATACTTCCGATGTAGAGGTAAACGGGCTTATGAGGGCAGGCGTAAATAATAAGCAGCATATTACCATAACCCAGACAGGCGGGGAGGGCGAGGTGGAAGGCCCTGACGACGCTCAATTTTTCGTAGATATTTTAAATCCTGAAGGCGTTAAATGGTGGCAGTCAGTTGAAAGTCTTGTTGACAATATACAAGCCGACATTGAAAATCTGCAGCTATTGATAGCGGAGTACAGCGAAGACCCGGTTTTAAAAGCCGCTTATGCCGCCGATTTAAGAAGGCTTCAGGACGACCTTGAAAAATTAGGCCTTTTTGAAATGGTCGTAGATGACTACGGAGTAGAGCATAAAGTATATGTAAATCAGATAGGGGCGGAATATATAACTTTTGACGAAGTTTATGCCAACAGAGGAGACATAATAATTAATGCCGACAACCTTTACGGCACGGGAACTCTCCACGCGCCCGGATATGCGGAAATAATCATAACAAATAACAGCAGGCAATATTTAAGGCTTGGCGACGTTAAGATTTCGTCGTATTCAAACGGTGATATATGGTTTAACCAGGTATATGTCAGGAATAATTCGGAAATAAGCGCTGTCAATAAATCTAAAACAGCCGGATTTGCAGACGTAATTTCAAGAGAAGGTTCGGATAATGACCCGGTAATAATAATTAATAACAACTACTCTTATAGAAACAATGCCCCGCAGCTTGAAATATCAGGCGATGTTGAAAATAGGGATGGTCTTATAAAAATTGATTCTATGGGAAGCATTTACATCTCGGGAAGTATCAGAGGTAAAGAACTGTCCATTACGGGCGGCAAGGATTTGGTGATGTCTTTTTACGACGGATTCCGGCATCTCGGCGGGGACCCGACAACACTTATCGGAGGCACTGCCGGAGATTATGAGAAACTTTACCAAAACTCAGGTATATATTCCCAAAGAGTTGTTGATAACAATATAGCGGTTGCCGGCACTTCTGGCCCCGGAAAAGGCATAGAAATGAAAAGCAATATTTTTATAAGCGCCAGATATTTAAACATTAACGGCACTATTCAGGCTGGAGTAGCCGACTGGAATTTGCTTATAGACAACAGTCCGCTCTCTTTAATTAACGGCCATACGGTTGAAAGCGCTGCGGCTCAATATTACTCTTTAAAAAATCAGGGAACCTACGCGGATGAACTATATAAGCTTGACTCCGGTTACGGAAACATTGACGCCTGGTACAATGTTGTTACGGGCGAAATAGTAGTTAAGGATTTCAGCGTAGACGGCGGCCGCATTGAAATTCTCGGAACTATTTTCAATACGGGAGAAGGGAACGACGTCGGCAGGCTTATCGCTTTGGACGGTTACGGGCAGATAAATATAGTCAACAATTCAACTTACGATTTAAAGCTTAACAGCATATATAATGATGAGAGAGTAAAGGGTGTGATAACCATAACCGATACGTCGGACAAGAAAAAAGTAAACGGTATGTTCCTTACGACCGAATATACGTTTAATAACGGAAGCGTATATTATAACACTTATACTACAGATGACAATGGGAAAAGAATTGCCGTACAGGGACTTACTTTGGCGTCGCAAGGAATTTGGGATGCTAAATATCAGAGATACGGCAGTTATTATAATCCGACTCCGGGACTAAGATATACATGGACTTCCGGCCACACAAGCACTAGTGTAACTGAATATAGGGCTTCTCACAGGAAGTTTTGGGGTATTAATCATGCGTATGAGGTTGACTGGGATGTATCCGGACCTTATTACGGTACCCCAAGGCCTATTATGACAGGGGAGTATCTTGATTATGGAAATGTCTCGTCAAATAAATATGAATTCGGATATTCCGGAGTGAAGAATCTTTCGTATAAGGAAGAAATCATAGATTGGGGCACGAGAGTTTCGCACGGTTTGCCGCCTGTTTTCGGCTATTACACGTATCATTATTATAAGATTATACGAACCGGAGACATAGAATATTATTCACACAGCATAAAAGCCGATTATCCTATTAAGATTAATTTTATCGGTTATGAAAATCCTTTGTTAAACGTAACCTCCGTTAACAATATTTATTTGGCGGGCGATATAAAAAATTCCAACGGAAATGTTAATATAACGTCGCAGCAGGGTTTTATAGACGCCAAAGGGTCTGCTTCGATTTCCGCGCAGAATTTGACGCTTGACGCGGCCAGAGGCATAGCCGGAGGCTCGCGGTTTGGCGGCGGAATGCAAAATATCGACGCAAGCCTTATAAACATAAAACTTAATAACGGCGGTATTTTGACGGCTAACACAATTTCGGGGAACATAAATTTAAAGTCGAGGGAAAGCCTTGTTTTTTCAAATATCATAAACACATACGGAAACGTTAAACTTTATGCCGAGCATGACTTATTGGGAAATACTTCCGGTTCTAAAATACAGGGAAAAGAGCTTGATTTAACCGCTGACGGAGGAAGAATAGGCTTAAAAAATAATGCCGGAGCGCTGCTTGAAATTAATACCAGTCTTATAAACGCTTATGCTAAAGATAACATAAACCTTATTAAAACGGAGACCGGAGATTTGGGTATAAAAAGCATCCGCTCGGGAATCGGCGATGTCAATTTGACGGTCTCAAAAGGCTCTGTTACGGATGTTCTTACGGATGCGATAATAGATACAAGAACCAGAGACGAACTTATCAGGCTTTGGGATTCGCTCGGGTTGTTTGGAGAACATGATATAACGGAGACTTTCGACACAGGAAAAGTAGATGAAATGGGAAATGCAATATATGACGAAAAGGTAGTCGGCAAATCGCAGGCATGGACCGAAGATCAGCTGCTTTATGCGATGAGATCAAGCAAAGAAGGCGGAACGCAATATATGGAAGAAGATCCGAATATTGTCGCCAAAAATGTAAATATAAAAACCGGAGGCTCGGTAGGAATAAATGAAGGCGAAATTTATTTTAAAGTAGAAGATTTTTCAAATCTTGAGGAGTCTGATAAACTTCTTGTCGCCACTGCGGAATATTATAATGTGACATGGCATACCGACGAAAATGACAAGTTGACGGGAATAACAGTGCGCAATCAGGAAGACCTGAACGTACACGCGGATAAAATCAATATTGACGCCGCAGGATATGTGTATCTTGGCGCCGCAACCGATATTAATATCGATCAAATAAAATCCGGCGGCAATGTAACGATAAAAAGCAAAGAAGGCATATATAATATTTCTTCAGGCAATAATCCCACTATTATCGGCGACAGCGTTATTCTTGAAGCCGGCAGAGGCGATATAGGAGAGCTGAATAAGAGGATTATTCTTGATATTACGGGAGTTCTTACCGCAAGAACGCCGTACGGAAGCATTTATCTGAATTCTGCCAATAATCTGTCTCTTGATTATTTAAGCGCGGCGAAAAACGTTTATATTGATGCAAACAAGAATATTTATTCGGCCGGTTACGGAGCGGCCGACGATTCTAATATAACGGCGCACAGCATAAACTTAAACGCCCAAAACGTCGGAACAGCCGCTAAAAACTTGAACGTAATTTTGCGCGAAAATTCGGAAATGTCAGACGGAAAAATGATAAACATTTCAGCGCCGGGAAGCATTTACGTCAAAAATGTCGGACAATCTAACAGTTTCGATATAAGCGGAGATTTATATTACGGAAAACTTACGGCCGGCGAATACGTTTCGGTTATGTCAAAATACGGCGCGATATACGAATTTGACAAAGATTCTCTTATAACCGCGAAAAACTTAATTTTGGGCGCGTCGGACAATTCCATAGGAACCGCAGACGATAAAATAAAAGCCGACGTAAAAGAAATAATTACGGCTTTTGCCAAAGGCGATATTTACATTGAAGCTCAAAATAAAGGAATTTTTGAAGACATACGTTCTACCCATGGGCTTGTGGATATATCCGCGACGGAAAACCTTTATGTCGATAAAGTTTTTGCCGATAAAAACATAACTATAACCGCCGCGAACGGTTCAATTGAAACAGGAACACAGAGTATTACTTCGGAAAACGGCAATATACTCATCACGGGCAAAGACGAAGTTGAAGTTAACGCGGCAATTTTCGCAAAGAAAGGCAATGTTGAAATATTGTCGGAAGAAAACGAACTTTATGTAACCGGAAATATCGTTGCTTCCGAAGGCACAGTTGTGTTTTTAAGCGAGGGGAAAACGGAAATAACCGGAAACGTAACCGCCGATAAAGACATAACCGCGGACAGCAAAAAAGAGCTTAAAGTTAAAGGCGATATGACATCCGAAAACGGCGGCGTTGACCTGAAAAGCAGGGAAAAAACCGATATTGAAGGCGCGATTACCGCGAAAGAAACTATAAAATCTCTCGTTAAAAACGGCAATCTAACGATAAAAGGCGCGGTAAGATCGCTTGAAGGAAATCTGAATTTCAAAGTTTTAAACGGAGCGCTGATTATCGGAAATAAAGCCGTTTCTAACCAGGGTTCGATTTTAGCAAACGTTTACGGCGATATTACCGGCGACAGAACGAGTGTATCGGAAGCGGGTTTTTATGCCGGAGATGTCAGGCTTAATTCGAAAAACGGCGATATAGGAAAACCGGACAATTTCCTTTATATAGACAATGAAAATCCGGATTTTGTGATAGCAAATCTCATCGCTTTAAACGGCGGAATTTATGTGGAAGGCTTTACTAACGGACTTATAATAGAGCGTTTCTGGTGCGGTAAAGATTTGTTCGTAATAGCAGGCGGAGACATATTAGCCAAAAGTTTGGGTGACCAGGAGCCTAATGTTGTTGCCGCAAATATTACTCTTCATTCTTTAAACGGTTCAATCGGCAAAGAAAATTTAAGTCCTTCTTTAGCAGCTATAATAGGCAAAGAAGATTCAAGGATTATAGCCGCGCCTATAGAAGAAAAAGGCAAAGTTAATTTGTCGGCGGTAACCGGAATTTACCTTGACCAGTATGTCCACACCACTTTCTATTCGGATTACGTAAGAAATTCCGGCAAAGGCAAGGTTTCTCTGCTTATTCCGGACAACAACGCTTTTATAGTTGACTTCTCGGTTTTACCCGGTACGGACGTAAATATCCGTTTTGTTAACAATATGCACGTTAAAAACGTCAGCCTCGGATACAACGACATTAAAAAACTCACGGTGCATCCCGTTGCGGTATGGGCACCGGTATTCAGAACGGCTTCCGAAGAAAGATACGGTATTTTGTCCAATAAGAATATTGAAGACTATGTAGAAAAAATGCAAAACGAAACTTTGATAATAAGCTCGAACTTATTGCAGGAAATTGGAGAGTAATAAAAGCCTGCATTTGTCATACCGTGCTTGACACGGTATCCAAGTTGCCTAGATTGCGGGTCAAGCCCGCAATGACGATAAAAATGGATTCCGTTTTTCAACGGAATGACACCGCTCTGGCAGGCTTTTTAGAGAAACAAAATTCGTAATTTGTAATTCGTAATTGATAATATAGGGGAATTTATGAAATTTAAGAAAGCCGCGGTATTGCTGCCGTTATTTATTTTTTATTTTGCGTCTTTTGCGTATTGCGCGAATGAAACCGTATTAAAGTCTTCGTGGACGTCTCAGTCAAATACCGGCGGGACAAAATACCAACTTAGGGAAGACGTCGTTTATGGCAGTGCAATGCCCGCGGTTACAGAACAAGATGTGTTTACGCCATACTATACTTCTTGGCCTGAATGGGGAGGAACTTGGACCAATGGTCCCAGTAATCTTAACTTTTCGGTTAAATCCGCTTCGTATACGATGGTATTTGTATCTACGGCGCCGAATCCTATTATGCCGTGGCTTCCTCCTATAGACGTATATGTAAGTTCTCCGACAGATGCAAGATTTGCCGTAGACGCAAACAAAAAAAGCTCGGCATTTACTTTTATTACCGGAGAACGCCCTCTTGGAAGAGGAACTTTAGTAAAACATGATTTTGAATATCTGACCATAACAAACGGTCTTGTTACAAGCACAAACACTGCCGTAAAAGGCGGCGGCGCTTACGGGAACTATTATTACAATTATCAGTACGATCAATCTTATTCGACTTATTCTTATAATATGACTAACAGAACAATAGATTTTAAAGATATTCATTTTATTTCAAATATCGTCCGGGGCAATAACGAGGCAAACGGAGCTAATGTTTATGGCGGAGCTGTTTTTATAGGAGGATATTCCTCTTTGACCGGGACAACTCCTTCGATTAGCGTAACTTTTTCAAGCGGAACTCAGTTTATAGGAAATAATTCAAGCGGTTACGGCGGGGCTTACGCTTCGCTTTACAACGGCATCAATACGGTTTTCGGAGTATTTATAGACACGTTTACGTATGAAGCTATAACCGATGGTGAAGGAAATGTCGTCGGCGTGAGCAGTTCTCCGATTGTAATCAGCGATTTTACGCTGTTTGAAAGCAATAAGGCGGGTAAAGACGGCGGAGCCGTATATTTTAAAGGCGGACAAGGCAGTACCATAACTTTTAAAGGCGCATCTGTTTTCAGTTCAAATTCTTCGGGCGGTTCGGGCGGCGCGGTTTATTATGAAAAGATGAATACCGGCGGAACTCTTGTTTTCGGAAATGGAAATTATCTCGGATATTCTCCGGCATTGTTTATAAATAACACTGCTGGCGGTTATGGCGGAGCGATATATTCTTCAAATACGGCGGTATTGTTTTACGACGGAGCGCTGTTTTTTTCAAATACCGGGGCTCTGGGCGGCGGTGCAATTTACGTTACAAAAGGCGATATTGCTTTCAGTTCTCATTCCGCGACGGTTTTTTATAATAATTCCACTTCAAATAACTCAAACGCGAACGGCGGGGCAATATATAAAGGTAATGTAAGCGCGATGTCGTTTGACGCGGGAATATATTTTACAAGCAATACCGCAGGCGGTTCGGGCGGAGCAATTTATAACGCCGGCGGAGGTATTACTTTTTCTTCTAACGCTTATATAACGGGAAATAAGACGCAATTCGGAAGCGGCGGAGCAATTTATAGCGCGGGCGGAGCCATAACTTTTTTTAATGCTATTGAGTTGGTACGTAATGCTTCAGGAGACGCAGGCGGGGCGATTTATGTTTCGAGCGGAGCTGTCTCATTTTTGTCAAGCGCCGGTATATTCGGTAATTCTGCCTACGGACACGGCGGGGCGATTTACGGCGGGCAGGGAGGCTCATTTAGCTTTCAATCCGAAACGGATTTTACGGAAAACAAATCTTTATTGGGCGCAGGCGGGGCAATTTACAAATTGATGTCTTCGGCTGCCGACGGCATAACTTTTAACCAATCGGTAAGTTTTACTACAAATACCGCGGCATTGGGCGGCGGTGCGATTTATAGCTCAGGCAGAGGCTTAGTGACTTTTAACAATAGCGCTTCTTTCCGCGGAAACAGCGTCACGGACGAGTCGTCTCAATTAAGCGCCGGAGGCGCAATTTACGCCGACAGCATAATTTACAGATTTTACGGCAATGCCGTTTTTGAACAAAATTCAGCGGCTCTTTCGCGCGGCGGGGCAATTTATGCGCAAGCATCGACTTTTACTTTTTCATCCGCCGCTTCCTTTTACGCTAATATCGTAAAAGGCGCTAATCTTGAAGGCGGCGCGGCAATATACTCGGTTGGCAGTTATTTTGATTTTCAATCCGACGCTACGATTTTTTCCGGAAATAAAACGTCCGAAGATACGCAGGTTTCCGGCGGAGCGATTTACGCGCTGTATTCAAATTACAAATTTAAGCAAGCCGTTTTTACGGACAACTCCGCAACAGACAAAGGCGGCGCCATTGCTTTGATTGACTGTGACACCGTCTTTACCGGAAACGTTAGGTTTGAAAGGAATTCAGCGGCTGCCGGCGGAGCTTTGTATTTGGGACATTTGGCAGGAAGTTCCAATTTAGTGAATTTTAACGGCCAAGTGTTGTTTCAGTACAATAATTCTTTGAAATGGAATTTAATCGGCGGCGGAGCAATTCTTCTGAACGCTTCGACAGGGAGTCTTCAAATTAATTTTGCCCAGATCGCTTCTTTCAACTATAATGAAAGCGCTGCAAACGGCGGAGCCTTTACTATATATTCCGGTGCGCAAAATACAATTAATTTTTCCGGCGTAACGAATTTTGATGATAATGCCGCAGCTGCAAACGGCGGAGCTTTTTACAGCCTTATATACGGAACCGGAAAAGGCGAATACAATTTTACGAATAGCGGTTATTTTGCGGATAACACAGCAGGAAATTCCGGTGGAGCAATCTTTGCTCACGGAAACAATAAGTTTACCATAGACTCATCTTTCTACTTTGGCTCAAATTTTGCGGGCGGAACAGACGCAAACGGCGGCGGAGCGATTTTTTCAAGCCTTTCAACGTTTACTTTCTCCGGAAGCCAAGCAGTGGAATTTGAATATAACGAGGCTTCTTCAAGAGGCGGCGCTGTTTATCAAGAGAACGGATTATTTGATTTTCAGTCGTCTGCAGATTTTAAATTCAATTCCGCGGGTGTTTCAGGCGGAGCGGTTTATGCGTCATACGGCGCTATGACTTTTAACCGTTCCGTATCCTTTACTTCGAATACGGCTTCTGGCGACCTTTTGACTTCAGGCGGCGGAGCGCTTTACGCTTTTGAACAGACTTTAAGATTTTTGGCAAACACAAACTTTGAAAACAATTCGGCTAAAGGCATAACAAACGGTTCGGGCGGGGCGATTTACGCTTCAAAAAGCAATTTATCTTTTACCGGAACAGGAACCGCTTCTTTTTCAAATAATGAAGCCTTATTCAGAGGCGGAGCTTTTTATCAAAACGAAGGGACATCGGTTTTTAAAAGCATCCCTGCTATTTTTACAAACAATGTTGCAGGTTCGGAAGGCGGCGCGGTTTATTTAGCCGGAAAAGGCACAATTGAATTCACTAATGCCCAATTTATATCAAACTCTGCCGGGGTAAACGGCGGCGCGATTTATATAAAAGGGGCAAGTTCGTCAAATATTTCGGAAATTTATTTTAATCAAACGGTGTCTGCGCTTACGCTGTTTAATGCGAATACGGCAAACGGCTTCGCAAATTCTATGCATTTTGCGGGAAATTCTTACGTTGAGTTTACCGTTTTGCAAAATCAAACTTTAAACGTTAACGACGGTTTTACTGCCGCCGGAAGAAATAATCTCGTAACGCTCAAAGGCGGCGGAACTTTCAATATGAACGACAATATATCGGGTTTTGAATCGCTGAATTTGAATTTAGACAATATTTCGTTTAATCTTGCCGACGGTAAAAATATGTCATTAAACAATTTATCCGTTTTAAACGGATCTGTTTTAAATATGCAGCAAAGTTTTGACGGGCAAACTGTTTCGGTAAGCGGGGATTTAACTCTTGATTACATGAGCGAGTTGAGGCTTTGCGTAATTTCCGGCGGAGATTGCGACGTTATAGACGTAGGCGGCAAAGCGTTTCTTGACGGAACGGTAAGCGTAAAAGCCGGAGTCGGGACTTATGATAACGAATGGTTTACGCTTATAAACGCCGCGGACGGTTTCGAAGATACGGATTTTGCGGTAAAATTTCTTGACGATAGCGGCATTCATCAGACAGATCCGTGTCCTTTAAAATATACTTTTGAATTTGACGAAACCCAGAAAAGATTTATGCTGGTGATAAACGGCATAAGGCAAAGCTATTTTTCGCAGCTTGACGGACTGGGGAGAAATCAGAAAAACGCCGCGGCAATGTATGACGCTTTGTCCGCTAACGCTTCGCGTCCTTTGGCGAACGTCATAAACTCCATTACCGATATGTCGACCGTTTCACAGCAGGCCGCGCTTCTTGAAACAGCCCCTTATTTTATAGCCAATGCTTTGAACTATAGACTGCATAACAGAAGCAAACGCGATCTTTTCAACAATATAGAAAAGAGCGATAAAACTAATAATATATGGGCTTATGCCGACGGCGGCGGGTCTCTTGTTTTTCAATCCGACATAAATTCGCCAGGAGATTTTGAAACCGCGGATTACGGCGCGGTTTTCGGCGCGGACAAAAAGTTATCTCCGGATTTTATACTCGGTTTTTACGGAAAATACAATATAGCCAATATTTCGCAGGGAAAAAGCGAAGGAAATATTGCAAGTTACGGACTCGGAACGTATGCTTTGGCAAATAAAGATGCGTGGCAGTTTAAAGCCGCTCTGGGTTACGAAGGGCAATCATACGATATTACAAGAAGTATCGTCAACGTTGGGAGCGATACTATTCGTTCGGCAAAAACGGAATTTAACAGCTATCTTTTGGAAGCCGACATAGAAGCTTCTTACGATATACCGGTTTCTAAAGTTTTTTCGTTAAGCCCTTTCGCGGGAATTAACGGTTCATGGGCGCATTACGGAAGCTTTGATGAAACAGGGGCTGATGTTTTGAGCTTGGAAATAGAAGGTTCAAACTCTTTTGTTACCAACACGAGGTTAGGAATAAGCGCGAATATGAAGGTATCATCAAAATTAGATTTACGTCTTTCGGCGGAATATGACAGGCTTTTCAGCGGATATCTACCGGAGCTTAACGTAAAATTGAACGGAGAAACGGAAGTTTTTGAAACCGTCGGAAGCGAAACAGGCCGGGATATTTTTGGATTTAATTTATATGCTTCTTACAATATAAACGAAAATGTTAAAACATATGCTTCAGGCACAATAAAAACCGCGCAAAACCTTTCAAGCTTAGGCGGAACTCTGGGCGTGAAATACTCATTTTAGAAGATTAGAAGTTGAGATGTTGGGAAGTTGAGTAACAACAAAAACAAAAGGTTTTTGCTTTTGTTCGGTTTCTCAGCCGCCGATATTCTCAACTTATAATTTTTTTGCTCATCTTCTCATCATCCCATCTTCCTAACTTCTGATTTATTTAATATAATTTTCCTTATGAAATTGCGTCTAAAAACCTATAAACTTCCGTTAATTGTTTTCTGCATGTTTATCTGCGGCGTTTGCGCGGCGGATTATACCCCTCAAAAGAAAAAATATTCGATTGTATCCCCGGATGACGAAATATACACGCAGTTTGACCAATACGACCAATTCAGAAATATTGAAGTTATCGAACCGTCCGAAACCTTAATTTCCGAAGATTTAGACGAGGAGGATTCGGATATTTCCTATCCCATAAGCGTCCAATCCATAGCCGGACAGCAGATTTTAGATTTTCTCGATGACGCTCTTTTAAGACGAAGAGGCTATTCCCCCGAAAGATGGAACAGAAGGGATAGCGCGGAACCTTATTACGGAGAAAGCTCCCCGAGACAACAACAGCAGCAGCTGCCGCCCGGAATTACAACAAAACTTCCTTTTGAGTCGAGTTTATCTCTTTCAGGAAGAAAGCTGATAGCTTTTGACCTTATCTCAAGAGTTTATGACAAAGAAGAGGACGGAAAAAGAAAAAACGCTTCGAATTTTAAAATGGACCAGGAACTTCAGATGCGTATTATGGGGCGCGTCGGAGACAGGCTCAGCATAAATGTAGATTACGACGATACTGCGGATAAAAGAGACATATCCTTAGTTTACACGGGACAGCCCGGAGAAGTTATACGCGAGGCGGCTTTCGGGGATATTTCGGTTTCGCTTCCCGCTACGGAATTTATGGGCTATTCAAAAGAACTTTTCGGTTTGAAAGTCGATGCCGGTTACAAAAATTTCAGTGCTAAAGGTTTTTTCAGCAGCACAAAAGGCACGTCGGAAATAAAACGATATACGGGAAACACGCAGCTTGAAAGGCGGACTATCTCGGACACTTCTTACATAAGGCTCAGATATTATTCGATATTAAAACCCCTGGAAACAAAAATAATAAAATCCGGCACGGCAAGGGTTTTTGTGGATTATCAAAGCATTGACCCCCGGTTTAATGTTTCAATCAGCACGTCCACGGAACTTGACGACATAAGAGTTTCGGGATTTAAACACAGAGGAAATTTCGTCCTGCTTGTCCCGGGGCAGGATTATACCATAGACTACAATACCGGAGTGCTTTATTTTCAAAATTCTCTGGCAAATAATTACGCGGTAGCGGTAGATTATCAGTTTACCGACGGCACATGGCTTCATGATTATAGCACGGTTCCAAACGCGCCTCTTTTGATAAAAGATCCCAACAATACCCAGAATGTTACCACGGAACTTCTTACGTTTTACAACTTAGGAAATTTGAAAATAATCCGCGACGACGGAAGAGGAAATTTTATTCTCGCGATACAGGACTTAAACGGCGACGTTCCGTCTATAATAGACGGCGGGAAACCTGTTCCGAAATATCCGCCGCAAAATAATTATCCGTCTAACATAACGGTTGATTTTGAAAAGGGCGTATTCAACTTAAATCCTATTGACGGACAGCCTTTGCACGACGATTTATATTCTTTAAACAACCATAAATACAATTTTATTACGGAATATCAATATACGGCGAAAGTCCTGACTTTAAGGCCGGGAATAGTTCCCCAGTCGGAAAAAGTCGTGGTTGACGGTCTGACACTCGCGCAAAACTCTGATTACATTATAGATTACGATTTGGGAATTTTAACCATAGTCAGAGACGAGGTGATAAGAGAGAATTCGGTTATCGACGTTTCTTACGATTATTCAATGTTCGGCGCGGCTTCGGAGTCTACTCTTATAGGCGCTAATTCGAGGCTCGATTTAACGGAAAATGTATCGATAGGCGCGAGCGCCTTGTATAATTTCAGTTCCAAAGGAACCGTTTTGCCGGACATAAGAAGCACTCCCAGCAGCCTGCTTGTCGCGGAAGGCGACGTGAAAGTCCGGGATTTGGATATAGACGCTCTGAATTTGAGGATTAACGCCGACGCCGAATACGCCGTAAGTTCGCAGGACGATAATACCGCCGGGAAAGCGCTGATAGATTCCATGGATAGTTCCGTATATGAAAATCCTGCAAGCATGGTGGACGAAAGCTGGGTTCACGCGGCGAATGCCGGAAAAGTAATTACGCCGGGAAATGTTACGGGAAGCGTTCAGCAGCGAAGGTATTTAAGAGAGTTGTCATGGCGAAGCAGGGAGATTAACATAAGAGACATAGATCCCGCTTTGGAAACGGTTGACGGGCAAAGACAGCTTATACTTGACGTAAATTATGATAATATTTCAGCCGCTTCAGAACTTGCTTTCGCGCAAATTTTGTCTTTGGCAGGATATGATTTTTCAAAAAAACTTTATGTGGATGTCTGGATCAGCGATAATAATCCCGGCGCGGATTTTGCCGTTGATTATCTTGCGGCTATAAACGAAGACGCGGACGGAAACGGAAAACTGGACACGGAAGATAAAAACGGCAACGGATTTATAAGCCCGTGGGAAGACACTGGGCAGGAATATGAAAATCCCGACGGGTCGATATCTTTAATCGGCGCGCATAACGGGAAATTAGATACCGAAGACCTCAACGGCAACGGAATTTTAGATACTTATGAAAGTATTGCCGGAAGTTTTTTATTAAGTTCCGGGACAGTCATAAAAAACATAAACGGATGGAAGCAAATAAGAATTCCCATAGACACGTCTTCTTCTCCTGCCGAATGGAGAAATGTCCGGTATCTGAGGTTTAGGGTAATAAAAGGGTCAAGCGGAGGCGGAAACATAAGTATCGGAAAAATTTCAATAGTCGGAAACAGGTGGGAACAGGCCAACGGCGCGGACGCGGATTTTGCCGTTTCGGCGATAGGAAAAAGCGATCCCCGTTATGTCAGCATTTTTAACAACTCGTATTTCCGCAGTTTGTACAATATAACCGGTTCCATAAAAAGAGACGAGCAGTCTTTGAGCGTAGCTTATAACATAACGGGAGCAAATCATGAGGCTTTGGCCCGTTCGGTCTTTAACGGGGATTATTTAGACGTATCAAAATACGAAAGCATAAGATTTTTTGTTTTCGCGAAATACGCAGCGCCGGGGGACATTATAGTTTTCAGGGCAGGGGGAAGCGAGAACAATTATTTTGAATATTCCGTCGAAATTACAACCGATACAAGCTGGAGCGACTGGAAACTTATTACAATAAACCAGAAAGGAGCGGGCAGGGCTACGCAATGGTCGTCGCCCGACCCGTCGGCGGTTATCAGAGTCGAGGGAATGCCGACGCTTGACAGAATAAGCCAGTTTACTTTGGGAGTGTCGTCCGGCTCAACGCCGGCAACCGGAGAACGGCAGGTCTGGTTTAAAGAAATTCACGTCATGGGAAGCAAAACTTTAGACGGGCTTGCGTGGACGGCAAGAGGAAATTTAAAGTGGAAAGGCAACGGGACTATAGGCGCCGTAACCGCGGGAATTTCAAGAAAGTCTATAGAAAGAGATTTCCAGAATGTCAGCGCCGGGATTTATGACAGAGATTATCTGGAAGATAACGCGTACGTTGATTTTGAAGGCGTAAAAACGCAGACGCTTACCATACTGCCTTTAAAAGCCGGTATTTCAAGATTTAGAACAGTTACGCCGGACGTAATGGACAACACGTCGAATTTAATTTCGATAAACGAACAGGGAAAAGTCATAACATATACCGGTTATGCGGAAACAAGTTTAAATTTGGGCGTGGACATTCCGCAAATCAACGCGCAGTATTCGAGATCTATTATCGATACTTCGGAACTTGAGCGTCTTGAAGACAGAGAGACCGTGACGGCAAACCTTGTGTACAACACCCCTGTTTTGTTTCCGCTTCTTCCTACAAGCGTCATGGCAAACGCAAGAACCGTCAATTCTTATTATAAAGTGTATCCGACAAAACCTGTCGCCGATTCCGGCGGATTTTTAGGTCTGGACAGCATACGTGATTACCTTTCCGTCACCGATTATCATACTTTGGAACAGGGAAAAATGTTTTCGGTCAGGCTGCCTTTTAAATTTTCCAATGGGATAACTTTTTCTCCGGCTTATTCAATCGACACGGTCAATGAAAAAAACAGAGATTTCGCGACGGAAATCGAGTACGGAAAAACAATGAACCAGACTGCCGGCGCGAGCCTTGTTTTAGGCATAGTAAACTGGTTCAGCCCGTCGTTTACATACAGCATAAATACCATGGAAAATTATAATATAAATTCAAGCACTGATCCCGCTAACCTGATAATCCCGGGACAAAACAAATACATAGAAAGAAACGGCGTGGGAGAAATCTCGTGGAATCTTAACGCTTACGATATTACTCGGTCGAAATTTTTTAAAAGTCTTAGTTTTTCGGCGTATTACAGACTGCAGGATTCGGATTCTTACGACAATGTCGATAAAGATTTTAATTCCATAGGTTTTGCTTCAGACAAACTTTGGATAAGAGACAATTTGCTTATGGATATTTTACCTTCATATTCGTCGAATTCTTACGTTGTAAGAACCGTTATGAGCCGCAACGACGTGCGCATTATCGGGCGCTATATGCCTTTTGAAGCGTTCGGATTTAAAGGAAATCTGTCGCCTTTGAGAAGTTTTAGCGCGAATTTTACATATACCGAAGGGAACGAAAATTCTTATGTTACCGGGACGATTAAAGACGTCTATACGCGTATTTTTCCGGAATTGCTGTGCGGAATGTCCGGTATAGAAAGGTTTTTCGGCGACATAAAATGGATGTCCGATTCCCAGCTGAATTTCAGATATTACTACAAAAACATAACCACTTACGGAGTTTCGTATTTGGGAAGCAATATGTACGGTTTGGATTACAGATTTAAACTTTTGAAGAAACTTGATTTGTATTTCGCGGCCGAAAGCACTGATAGCGGAGAAGAAGATTATTTCACGCGTGATTCCGTTTCCGACGCTTTTGCCAAAAGATATACGTGTCAGAGCGGATATGATTTGGGAAGATGGAGATTCAGCCTTAGATATGAAAACGAAGAGCAATGGCAGAAAAACGGCCTTGGCAGATATTCGTCCCAGGTTGTAAAAAACAGTTATCTGGGGCAGATTAACGCCGACCTACTTTTTCCGTCGGGGATAAAAATTCCGGTTATTAACACGGTTATACCGTTAAGAAACAGGCTGATTCTTCTTTCAAACATAAAATACATAATGCAGGAATCCGGAATCAACGTTGAAGTCGACAACAATACCAATTACGGCATTTCTGCCGACGCGGATTACGAAATATCGAAATATTTAAGGTTTTTGCTCGGCTTTGGCTGGGACAGGTTTATATATACCTATAACGCGGATTTAAATTATTCCGATATTTCCATAGTAAGCAGACTGACGATACAGTTTTAAAAACAATTACGAATTCAAAATTACGAATTACGAATCAATGGCATTTTATCGTTATTTCCCTCGCCCCTTGCGGGAGAGGGCAGGGTGAGGGGTTGCCGTTGTCTTTAATAAAATGAAAAAAACTATTAAAATTCTTTCCCAAATCATCTCTTATATCTTTCCGATAACCTGTTCTTCCTGCGGAGCGGACATGCATTTTTCATCAGACTCGAGAATATGCGAAAACTGCAAAAAATCTTTTCCCAAAAACTCCGGCCTTATATGCAAAAAATGCGGGCTGCCTCTGCCTGACGGCGGAGAGTACTGCCGTATCTGCCGGAAAAATAAAGGAGAATATTCTTTCGATATTATGCGTTCCGCGTATATTTATAAAGACGCTCTGAGAAAACTTGTTTTGAGGTTTAAATATTCGAACAGAATGTTTCTTGCAAAAGACTTCGGACGCGAAATGTCAAAAACCGTAATAGAAAACGGTTTGCATAATACGGCGGATTTTATAATACCGGTTCCGCTTAATATCATAAGAAGAATCAAAAGAGGCTATAATCAGGCGGAGCTTTTGGCCGAAGAAATATCCGGAAACATAAAAAAGCCGGTACTTGATGATGTTCTGCACAGAAAAAAGATAACAAGACCTCAGTTTAAACTTTCTAAAACCGAACGTGCGGAAAATATTAAAGATTCTTTTCTGGTAAAAAACGCGGATTTAATAAAAAAGAAAAATATTTTACTTGTTGACGATATAGCCACTACATCGGCTACCGCGTCAGCCTGCGCTTTGGCTCTGAAATCCGCGGGAGCTTCAAAAGTTGCGGTTATAACAATCGCGAGAGACTAGTTTTTGCCGTCATACTGAACGTAGTGAAGTATCCATTTTCGTTAACATATGGGTTCTTCACCACTGCGGGGTTCAGAATGACATCATTGTTGTTTTTTGATATAATTGCAGCATTACAAGGGGTTAAAATGATAGATTTGCATATGCATACTTTTTTTTCCGACGGCGGCTTAATTCCTTCGGAACTTGTATACAGGGCTAAATATAAAGGTTATTCCGCTATGGCTATTACCGATCATATTGATTTTTCCAATATGGATTTTGTAATTCCGAAAATATCCAAAGCCGCGAAAATTCTTACTGAAAATTACGGAATAGACGTTTTTGCGGGAGCGGAGCTGACTTATGTTCCTCCAAAACTCATAAAAGAGGCGGTCGCGGAGTGCAGAAAACTGGGCGCCCGGATTATCGTGGTTCACGGAGAAACTATAGTGGAAACCGTTCCTCCGGAAACAAATATTTACGCGGTTGAAGCAGGCATAGACATACTTGCTCATCCTGGACATTTGTCTTTTGAGGAAGCGTCCGTCGCGGCTAAAAACGGCGTTAAAATTGAAATTACGACAAGAAAAGGACATAGCGCTACAAATAAAGAAGTTGCCGAAATTGCATTGAAAGCCGGGGCGAAAATAGTTTTAAATACGGATACCCATACTCCGGAAAATATTCTTACGCCGGAATTAATAGAAAAAACTCTTTCGGAAGCCGGACTTACGGCAGATTACTACCGGACAATGCAAAAAAACTCTTTGGAAATAATATCCAAATACAAATAAGACAAAGTGAAAAGTGAAAAGTTAAAAAGCTGAGTTTTTGCTTTGCAAAAACATAAAATAGGTTTCGGCAAAGCCGAAACACAATATTTTCACTTTTCACTTTACTCTTTTAACTTTGTCGTTATAAAGGGAGCGTAAAATGCACGGAGTATCGCAAAATAATACTAAATTAGAGAAGTTTGCGGATTATATCGTCAACCAGATTAAAAATAACAGAACAAGATTCTTCACTATTATCGGATTTACTTTGGGTTTTTTAATTTTGGGAATATTTATTTATTCAAGGATGTCTTCTTTTGCAATAAGCGCGTCCGATAAATTGTCAATGGCTTATATGTATTTCAATTACGGAGACAGCCAAAAAGGCGCGCAGCTGCTTGAAGAAACTATCAGCACTTTCCCGAAAACAAGCGCCGCTTATCAGGCCCGTTTGTTTAAAGCCGATATGCTTATTGACAAGCAGCAGTATGACGAAGCATTAAGTCTGCTCCTTGAAGTTTCGAAAAACGCAAAACCCGAAGCTCTCAGGCCTTTTGCATTATCAAGAATTATATACCTGTACGACGCGCAGAAAGATTATCATAACGCCATATTGTATTCGAATGAATTTATAAATAACTATAAAACGAATTTTCTTATAAAAAACATGTATTTAAATTTGGCGCAATATTATTTGTCGGTCGGTTCAGTCGATGACGCTTCAAGAGTATATACGGATATTCTCGTAACATTCCCGGCTACCGATGAAGCCGCGATAGCCGAAAAAGCCCTTAACGACCTTAAAAAATAAGATGCATAGATGCATTGAGGCAAAGATGCATGGCAAAGACAAACGACGTTGCCGTGCATCCGTGCGTTTATGCATCTAAACTTCTGCCATTGCTGTTATTTCAACTTCAAAAATTCCGGATGGTTTTTCTGGGATGTTTACGGTTATGTAATTGTCGGTCAAGGCTTTGTTCTTTCCCGCTCTTACGGCTTTTCTTTTTGTTCCGATATTTTTGCTTAAAAATTCTTTTCTTTTTATTTTGTCGATTTCGAAGAGGTCATTTGACCTCTTTTTTATTGTTTCAATACAGACTTTACCCGGAAGCCGCGAAGCCTTTGTTCCGTCCCTGTCGGAATATCTGAAAATATGGAATCTTGCGAACAAAGTTCGTTTTACGAAATCGCAGGTTTCATTGTGATGGCTTTCGGTTTCGCCGGGGAAACCCGTTATTATGTCGGTAGTAAGAGCTAAGTCGGGAAGTTTAGTCATAATTTTTTCGGTTTTATCGGCAAAGTCTTTGGCTTTATATTGCCTGTTCATTTGTTTTAATATTTCATCGCTTCCGGACTGCAGCGGTATGTGCAGGTGCCGGCATATTTTGTCAGGATTGTTTTTCATAAGACCGATTAGTTCGCCGTTAATTTCGTTGAGTTCTATTGAAGATAACCGTATTCTGAAATTCAACGGGATTTTAACTATTTGTTTAATCAGTTCCGTAATGCCGCCCTTATATTTTCCTACATGTATTCCCGTTAAGACTACCTCCGAATACCCGGATTTAACAAAATTTTCAATTTCCGAAAGAACTTCGTCTTCGGATTTACTCCAAAGCTTGTTTCTTACAAAAGGCACTATGCAATAGCTGCAAAAACTGTCGCAGCCGTCCTGTATTTTTAAAAAAGCTCTCGAACGTCCTTCAAAATTTTTTATGCTTTGTTTTTCCGGTTCAGCGTAAAGTTCGTTTTTGTTTTCTATGATTTGTATTTCCGGAAAAAAGTCTTTCAAACGCTGCGTTTTGTTTTTTGCCATACAGCCGGTCAGTATTATTTTCGGACGGTTGCTTAGTTTAAGCGTTTTTCTTAAAAAATATTCGCATTCTTTGTCGGCTTCGGCGGTTACCGTGCAGGAATTGAAAATTATTATATCGGCGTCTTCCGGTTTTTCCGTCGGCTCGAAATTATCTTTTTTGAATTTTTCTGAAATAAGGCGGGTTTCATACTGGTTGACTTTACAGCCGAAAGTGTATATGTAATATTTTTTCACTTGTAAATCCTTTCTTTATCTTTGGCAGTGGTTGTCATTCTGAACGAAGTGAAGAATCCAGAAGCTAAAGTAATGGATACATTCGGGGCTTTGCCCCTCAGTATGACAGACAAAAGAATACACATCATTTCCTAATTCCATAATTCAAAACCAAAACGCTTACCGTTAAAGCGGCGGTTTCAACCCTTAATATATTTTTTCCCAAAGTAACGGTTTTTATGCCAATACTTAAGGCATAGTTTACTTCGTCGTTTTCAAAACCGCCTTCGGGACCTATAAATATGTTTGCTCCTTCGTATTTTGTCTCATTTGAAAAAATATCCGCAACGGAATTGCTTTTCTGTTCGGCTTCCCACGGCAGAATATTTATAAAATTTTTATCCGTCACCGCTTTTTTGCACGCTGTCCTGAAATCTAAGGGTTTTCCGATTTTCATTATGTCGTTTCTTCCGCATTGCGAGCTTGCGGCAATCGATATTTTTTCAAAACGCTCAAATTTATTGTCGGAAAATGACGTTATTACGCTTCTTTTCGTATTTACGGGGATGATGTTTGAAATTCCGAGTTCACCGCATTTTTCTATGAGCCATTCGAATCTGTCGCCTTTTGGTATTGCCGTGTAAAGGTTTATGCTGAATTCCGGCATATTGTATGAAGAAGATATTATTTTTCCCGCCATATGTTTTTTACCCGATGAAGTTAAAACGGCTTTGTAAGAGTTGCCTATGCCGTCAAATATCATTATTTCGTCGCCGGTTTTAAAACGGCGGACGTCGGAAATATAATGAGACTGTTCGCCGTCAATGTAAAATTCGCTGTTTTTTATATTTTCAGGTTTTACGTAAAAATGAGGCATAATGACTCCAAATAACAATTAACAATTTATAACGTACAAATAACAGATAACGAATGTCTAATACTACGGATTATAGATATAATTGTAATTTGTAATTTGTAATTTGTCAATTGACGTTAAAGGAGTAATATAATAGAATACTTTACATGAAAAAAATTATAAATTATCCTTTTGTCATAATGCGCGGGATGTACGACTGGACTGTAGGCTGGGCGCATAAAAAAAGTTCTAATTACGCTCTGTTTTTTATAGCCTTTATAGAAAGTTCTTTTTTTTTGATTCCGCCCGACGTGCTTCTGATACCTCTGGTAGTCGCGCATCCGAAAAGCTGGTGGAAAAAAGCGGCGATATGCACTGCCGGTTCCGTGTTCGGCGCGTTTTTGGGATACGCGATAGGATATTTGTTTTATGAAACCGTCGGGTATGCCATTATAAATTTTTACAATATACAGGAAATCGTTAAGGTTGTGGGCGAAAAATACGCCGATAATGCTTTTCTGGCTGTTTTCGCCGGCGCTTTTACGCCTATACCGTATAAAGCTATTACGATAACCGCCGGCATATTTAAAATTTCAATTCCGGTTTTTTTTATAGGGTCGGCATTAGGCAGAGGCGGAAGGTTTTTTATTGTCGCGGGCGCTATAAGACTTTTCGGAGCGAAGATACAATACGTGATAGAGAAATACTTTAATATTCTTTCAATAGCGTTTTTAGTTTTGCTTATATCCGGTTTTATAGCGTTTAAGCATTTTCTAAAATAACATCAGCGGTTGTTTTTACCGCTGATGTCATACTGAGGCGGCAGCTTCTTTGACGTCGAATGTATCTATTTGTTAAAGTTAAAGGCTGTGGATTCTTCACCCCTGCGGGGTTCAGAATGACAGGCAGGAGGAGTAATTATGAACAATCTCATATATGCGGTTGACGACGAAGAAGATATTTTAAAGCTTGTGGAAGTTAATCTTAAAAAGAATTTTTTTAAGATAAAAACTTTTTCAAGTTCCGTTTCTTTTTTAAAAGCTTTGGAAAAACAAAAGCCGGATCTTGCGATTTTAGACATAATGATGCCTCATCCCGACGGCATAGAAGTCGCCAAGATAATAAAAAGCAATCCCGAATACGCGAATATCCCGGTAATTTTTCTAAGCGCGAGAACCGACGAGAGCGATAAAGTAACGGGTCTTGAAGTCGGCGCGGACGATTATATTGCAAAACCGTTTTCGGTTAAAGAACTTATCGCCAGAATAAAGGTCGTTTTAAGAAGGTCAAACGCGCCTGTGCCTGAAGGTTCCAAAACATCGTCGCAGGATTTTCGGGAAATACAAATCGATAAAGAAAAATTTACCGCTTTTTCCGGCGGAAAAAAAGTCGATTTAACGGTTACGGAGTTTAAAATTCTTGAACTTTTATTGTCTAAAGCGGGAAGCGTTTTTTCCCGCGATAAAATACTCGACTATCTCTGGGGCGACGAGAAGCTTGTTATAGACAGGACCATAGACGTGCATATAAAGAATCTGAGGGAAAAACTCGGCAAAAACGGAAAATCCATAAAAAATATACGCGGAGTGGGATATAAAATTGAAGAATAAAGGAAGTTTTTTTCTTAAAATATTCGCGTTTTTTATATTAAATTCGCTTCTTTTGGCCGTTATTTTTTTTATCGCGGCTAATGCTTATATAAAGGCTTCAAACATAAATTTGTTCTCGCGTGAATTAAAAACTAACGCCGTTACCATTATTCCTTTTATTGCCTCTGACATAGAAAAGAAAGATTACTCGGCTTTGAATATTGCGGTTGAGGATATTTCCAGGCGTTTGGGAAACAGAATTACGGTTATAGATTTGGACGGAACGGTTGTAGCTGATTCCCAAAACGAAGCGTCGTCTATGGCAAATCACGCCGGCAGAGACGAAATTAAAGCCGTTTTAGGCGGAAAGCCTTTTGCGGTGTCTGTAAGATACAGCTCGACGCTGCAGGAAAACATGCTTTACGCGGCTCTTCCGGTTGAAACGCAAAGCGGGCTTTTTGCGGTTTTACGTTTGAGCATGCCGTTAAAAAATATAGATCTGTTCACTAAAAACGCGATAAAACACATTTTTCTGATTTTTTTAATCTCGGCGTTTGTTTCATTTTTTACGGCTTTTGTTATGTCAAGAAAAATGACGCGCGGCATAGATTCTTTAAGCAAAGCGGCTTTAAGCATTTCCTCCGGGGATTTTAAAACCAAAGCCGAAGTTTTCGCGAACGATGAAATCGGCGCGCTTGCCGTTTCTTTTAACTCTATGTCGGATAAAATAGACGTTTTATTTAAAGAAATAAACGATTCGAAAAACATGCTGGATAAAATTCTTTCTTCCGCTTCGGACGGAATTATGCTTGCCGACAAAGACGGAAAAGTCTTTCTTGTTAATGAAGCGATGAGAAAACTGTTTCCGGATTCGAATCAGGGGCGTTATATATGGGAATTTTTAAGAAACAAAGATTTTGAGACGGCGTTAAAAACCGTATCCGACGGCGCAAGTCAGGCGCTTTTAGGAGAGTTTAAGTATGAAAATTCAATGTTTTCTTATGCCGTTTCCAAAGTAAAAGACGAAGATAAATTTGTTATTATGCTCAGAGACATCACAAAAATAAAACAGCTTGACGATTTGAAAAAAGAATTTATAACTAACGCTTCGCATGAGTTAAAAACTCCGGTTACTTCAATAGCGGGTTTTGCCGAAACCCTTGAAACGCAAAATCTTCCCAAAGAAACAGTCCATTATATAGAGATAATAAAAAAGCAGGCGATAAGACTTTCAAATATAGTAAACGACCTGCTTTCTCTTTCCGCGTTTGAAACTATGAAAAACGTCGACAGAAAAGAAGCCGATATCGCGGCAATAATAAGCGACGTTGTAAACCTTTACAGAAAAAAAGCTTCTGAAAAAAGTTTGGAAATAAAAATCGACATACCTTCCGATTTAAGAAAAGCGTACGTTAACGAATTTAATATAGAGCAGCTTTTTGCCAATCTTATAGATAACGCCGTAAAGTATACCGAAAAAGGGGTAATTTCCATACAAGCCGGGAATTTAAATAATGATTATATAACAATTTCCGTTTCCGATACGGGAATAGGCATTTCTAAAAGCCATCTGCCAAGAATTTTCGAAAGGTTTTACGTTGCTGACAAAGCAAGGTCTAAAAAAAGCGGCGGCACGGGCTTGGGGCTTTCAATAGTCAAACATATTTTAAACGTCAACGGCGGAGATATTTCCGTGGAAAGCGAAGAAGGAAAAGGCACGACGTTTACCATAAAACTTCCAACCAACTAGAAGATGAGATGATGAGAAGTTGAGATGCTGGGCAACGTCGCTGTTTCCTTGCCGTTTCTCAACATCCCAACCTCTTATCTTCCCATCTTCTGTCATTAAACTTCTTAACAAAAAACTAACAAATTCTTTATTTCTCCTTAATTTGCGTTTTGTATTATTTACCCGTAAGAGGACGAAAATGTCCTAATAAAAGGCACAATGTGCCAAGGTGCGAAGCGCCAGGGGTAAAGACCCAAAGGAGAAATAAGAGATGAGAGCAAAGTTAGTAAAGCAGTTAAAAAAAGTTGTTTTGACGTTGACGGCAGTCGTATTTATGAGCAATGTGGCGTTTGCGGGAGAAGTCGATAAACTTGCGACAATACTTGCTGAAAAAGGCATAATTTCTTACGGGGAAGCGCAGAGAATTATTACTGAAACTAAAGAAGATATAAGGCATCAAACGGCAACCGGAAAAAACGAAAATCTTCCTCTTTGGATTCAAAGAATGCAGATAAAAGGCGATATTCGCGTGAGAAGCCAGATTGACAGCGCCGATGTAGATGCTGTTAATACTAACGGCGATTACAGAATTCGCGAGAGAATAAGACTTCGTTTCGGAATAGAAACTTATGCTTTAGACAGCTTAAAAGTAGCTTTTGGCATAGCGACAGGCGCATTAGCCGGAACAGGCGATAAAAACCCTACCTCTACAAACCACACTTTTGAAGCTTTCAATAAAGCTCCCATATTTTTAGATTACGCTTATATACAATATGCCGCTCCTATTATAGAAGGGCTTGTGGTATCGGGCGGAAAAGTTAAAAACGGGCTTCAGCTTTGGGCTCCTTCGCAGTTGATATGGAAGAACGACGTAAATCCCGACGGCTTAGCTATTAACTATACTACAGACGTCGGAAACGGCATAAACGTATTTGCAAATGCCGGCTGGTACGCGCTTGGGGAATTAAGAGAAAGAACCAACACAGCGGTTAAAAACGGCATGCCTACTCTTTTAATAGCTCAGCCCGGCGCAAGTTATTCTAAAGGCGATTTTTCTGCAAAAGTCGGTCTTTCGCTACAACAGTTTTATGTAAAAGGCAATACAATTGCCAGCAATGAACCCGGAACATGGTGGAGCTCGGGAGCTGAAATTATGGATTATTCTCTTGTAAATCCGGGCTGGGAAATTAAAATGAAAAACGTTGTTAACGATTACGGAGTCAGCTTTAGCGGAGATTTTGTTAAAAACGTAACCGAAAGCGCGACCCAAGCCATCAATGATCAAAATAAAGAAGGGTATATACTTTGCATTGGAATAGGCGATGACAAAATAGGCAGTTTCGGCACTTGGCAGGCAAAAGGCGCGTACCGCCGTTTAGACGCTTATGCGATACCTACAGGCTGGGGTAATACTGATGCTTACAGCGCGAAACCCGGTAAAGGCTGGGAATATTCTTTGGCTTTGGGATTGTTGGCCAATTTGTCCTTTAACCTTAATTACTATGAAATGACAAATCTTGACGGACAAGCTCCGACGCGTTTAACTCAGTTTGATTTTATATATAAATTCTAATAATAGTTTCTTGGTCTGTCATTCTGAATCCCAAAGGGGTGAAGAATCCACGCCTTTAACGACTGGATACATTCGCTTCGCTCAGTATGACAGACAAAATTAAATAAAAATAAACAGGAGAAAATAATGAAGAAAGTATTAGCTGTTTTAGCGGTAATGTTGTTTGCAGTAAATGTGTTTGCCGGTAAAATTGTGCTTGAAGGGTCAACTACGGTTCTTCCCATAGCGCAGAGGGCCGCGGAAGAATATATGGACGCGAATTCTTCCGTTGATATTACGGTAAGAGGCGGCGGTTCCGGAGTTGGTATAAATTCATTGGTTTCCGGCACCTGCGATATAGCAAACGCTTCAAGGGCTATAAAAGATTCAGAGATTCAGGCTGCGGCTTCCAAAGGCAGAAAACCGAAAGCGTTTGTGGTCGCGATGGACGGAATAGCAGTTATAGTTAACGCCGGGAATTCAGTTTCCAATCTTTCTAAAAAGCAGGTTATGGATATTTATACTGGAAAAGTCACCAATTGGTATGAAGTCGGCGGAAAAAATGAAAAAATAGTCGTAGTTTCAAGAGATTCCGCGAGCGGAACTTTTGAATCGTTCGGAGAACTTGCTTTGAACAAACAGAAAGTAGTAAGCAGCGCTCTTATGCAGGCTTCTAATCAGGCCATAGTAACTACGATTTCTAAAACTCCCGGAGCTATCGGTTATGTAGGAATAGGGTATATAAGCTCTCAGGTAAAAGCCGTTTCAATAGACGGCGTTGCGGCGGATAATACTACTGTTTTGACGGGAAAATATCCTTATTCAAGACCTTTGTTTATGTACACAAACGGCGAGCCTAAAGGCGACGTTAAAAATTTTATGGATTTTGTTTTGAGCGCCGACGGACAGAAAATAGTTGAAGAAGAAGGTTTTGTTCCGCTGCAGTAACGACGTAATGTGTCATTCTGAAATGCAAAGCATTGAAGAATCCAGTTGTTAAACTACTGGATACATTCGGCAACGGAGTTGCCTCAGTATGACAGACAAAGACATAAGGAATGACAAGCATATAACAATCGTCCGCAAAGCTAGCGGGCTTGGAAGGTCTGAAGGCGGCGTTACCCCCGCCGCCTTCAACATCAAAGGGGAAGGGGGAAATATTAAATGTACAGCTTTAAAGAACGAGCCATAAAAATATTGTTTACGATTTTGGCGTTTTCTTCAATGCTTTTTCTTGCCGGAATAGTTTTTGTTTTATTTAAAGAAAGCTTTCCTTTAATTTCAGAAATAAAAATCTCTAATTTTGTATTAGGCACGCATTGGTATCCGACGCATGAGCCTGCGGAATTCGGCGTTTTGCCTTTAATTCTTGCGTCTCTGTGGGTTACGGCCGGAGCGTTGGTTGTCTGCGTTCCTCTGGGCATAGGCACCGCTTTATACGTATACGAACTCGCTCCTCTTAAACAGAAACAAATATTAAAGCCGGTTATTGAAATTCTCGGCGGAATACCGTCTATTGTGTACGGATTTTTCGGAATGCTTATAGTAGCGCCTTTTGTACAAAATCTTTTTAACATTCCTACCGGGCTTTGCGCTTTTACCGCAAGCCTCATTTTAGGAATTATGGCAATTCCGACAGTGGCAAGCATATCGGAAGATGCGCTGAGTTTTGTGCCTAACAGTTTTAAAGAAGCGTCTTACGCTTTAGGCGCAAACAGATGGCAGACGCTTACAAAAGTAATTATTCCGGCCGCCGCTTCGGGAATATCTACTTCCGTAATTCTGGGTATGAGCAGAATTGTCGGCGAAACTATGACGGTTTTAATGGTTTCGGGCGGCGCTGCCGTTATACCCAAATCTTTTTTTGACCCTGTCCGCCCCATGACTTCCGCGATTGCCGCGGAAATGGGAGAAGCCGCAGTGGGAAGTCCCCATTATCACGCGCTTTTCGCGATTGGGCTTATTTTATTTTTAATTACTCTGGTGTTTAACGCCGCTGCGGAAATGATAAGTAAAAAATACAGAGTGAAGCTGGGTCTTGATAGATAAACTTGGCGTCATGCCGAACTTGTTTCGGCATCTCGTCGTAAAGGAAATAGACCCTGAAACAAGTTCAGGGTGACGAATAAATATGAAAAATAAAATTATCGAGAAATTCGGATTTGTTTTAATAACCTTCAGCGTAATCGTAACGCTGGCGTTTTTAGCAATTATTATTTATATGATATTCGTAAAAGGATTCGGCGTAATTTCGTGGGAATTTCTTACTTCCGTTCCGCGAAAAGGGATGACGGCGGGCGGGGTAGCTCCGGCGATAGTAGGAACTTTTTATTTAACCGTCGGAGCGGTAATTTTCGCGCTTCCTCTGGGGCTCGCGTGCGCCGTATATTTGAACGAGTACAGCCCGAAGGGCTATATTGTAAACATTATAAGAATGAGCATAAACAATCTGGCCGGAGTTCCGTCTGTTGTGTTCGGACTTTTCGGTCTTGCGGTTTTTGTCAAATTTTTCGGGTTCGGGGTTTCAATACTTTCAGGAAGCCTTACTTTGGGTATTTTGATTTTACCGGGCATAATATCGGCGTCGCAGGAAGCTCTTATGGCTGTTCCTCAGTCAATAAGAGAGGCTTCTTTGGCTTTAGGCGCAACGCAGTGGCAGACAATAAGAAAAACAGTAGTGCCCGCGGCGATCCCGGGCATAATGACAGGCGTTATTTTGAGCGTGGGAAGAGCCGCAGGAGAAACCGCGCCGATACTTTTTACGGCCGCGACTTTTTATAAAAGAGGCTTTCCTAACTCTATTTTTTCCGAAGTTATGGCTTTGCCTTACCACATATACGCCCTTATGACCGAAGGAACAAAGCCCGAGCAGCAGACGGTCATAGCTTATGGCTGCGCGCTGATACTTTTGGCGATAGTGCTTCTGATTTCCGCCGTCGCCATTATTTTAAGAAATAAGTACAGGAGTTCTTATGTCCACTGAAAATAAAGCAAGAATAGAAGCGGTAAACGTAAATTTTTATTACGGAGCCCATAAAGCAATAAAAAATATGAGCATTAATTTTTATGATAATAAAGTTACGGCTTTTATAGGACCGTCAGGCTGCGGCAAATCGACTTTTATAAGGCTGTTAAATAAGATGAACGAATTGGTCCCCAATACCAGAGTCGAAGGCAGCATTTTTTTGGACGGCGATGACATTTTAGACAAAAAAATCGATGTGGTCAAAATAAGGCGCAAAGTCGGAATGGTTTTTCAAAAACCCAATCCTTTCCCGAAAACCATATTTCAAAATATCGCGTACGGTCTTGAAATAAACGGCGAAAGAAATAAAAAAACGATTGCCGACATAGTCGAGCAGTCTCTTAAAAAAGCGGCGTTGTGGAACGAAGTTAAAGACAGGCTTCACGATAACGCGTTGAGGCTTTCCGGCGGTCAGCAGCAAAGGCTTTGCATTGCCAGATGCCTTGCCGTAGAGCCTGAAGTTATTTTGTTTGACGAGCCCTGCGCAAGCCTTGATCCGATTTCCACGAGTAAAATTGAGGATTTAATTTTAGAGTTAAAAAAACAATATACTATCGCGATAGTAACGCACAATATGCAGCAGGCTGCGAGAGTTTCCGATTACACGGCGTTTATGTATTTGGGCGAGCTTATAGAATTCGGAAATACCGACAAAATATTTACGGTGCCCAGGGAAAAGAAGACTGAAGAATATCTGTCAGGCAAATTCGGATGATAAATTTGGAAGATGAGAAGATGGGAAGTTGGGAGGATGAGCAAAGGCAAAGATTTTTTTTGTCGTTATAGTCGTTACCCAACATCTCACCTTCTCAACATCTCATCTTCTAATAACGGAGAATAAAAATGTTTCAGGAAAAAATTTTATTTTTGAAGAAAGGCATAATAGATTATGCCGAGCACGTTGAAAAAATGGTGTCTAAAAGCATTGAAGGGAGCATCAACAGAAACGAATATTTATTACACGAAGTTATCGATAAAGACGAAACTGTCGCCAATAAATATGAAATGGAATTTGACGAAATATCCGTGGATTATATAGCCCGTTATCAGCCTGTAACAAAAAACCTGAGAATAATTATAAGCGCGATAAAAATGAGTAACGATTTGGAAAGAATGGCAGACCATGCCGTAAACATATCGCAGAACGGGCTTTTTATAATAGCTCATCCGTTTATAAAGCCGTTTGTAGATATACCAAAAATGAGCGAACTGACTATGAATATGCTTAAAGATTCAATAAGAGCTTTTGTAAACGAAGATATATGCCTTGCGAAAGATGTCCTGAAAAAAGATGAAGAAATTGACAACCTCAAAGTCCGCGTAGTGGAAGAAGTATCCGAATTTATGCAGAAAGACGGCAAAACCGTCCAACGGGGCTTGAAGCTTATTAATATAGCTTCAAATTTAGAAAGAATAGCCGACCTTGCCACAAATATCTGCGAAGACGCTATTTACCTTTCGGACGGCGAAGTCATAAAACATAAAAATTTCTACAAAAATCAATAATAATTTTTTAAAAAACTCTTGCCATAAACAATAAAAGCCATTAGAATTAGGTTATGAAAAAGATAAACCTAGGCAAGACGGATTATTTTAAGAGTTATTTTGATATAATTTTTGCGCGAGATTATATTTATTTGTCGGTAACCATAAAAACATAGTTTTTGAAAGACAGCCTGCTATATTAAATATAGCAGGCTTTGTTGTTTTTATTGAGGGCTAGAAAAATGAAGAAATTCTTATTGCTTCCATTGCTGATAATAACTTTATTTTGGGTTGACGGTTTTTCCCAGCAGATACAGGTTTCAAGTTTCAGTTATCTGCAAAGTTTGTTCATTCAGACCGGAGGTAATTTCGACATATTGCTTATAGACAATATATATTCTGCGACGCGTCTTGGAGCCGCGTCTAATTTGAATATGTCCGTGAGCGGAAACTATTCTTTATCTATTTCGTCCGGAAACACTGTGAGCAACGGAGGAGCTTTTAGCGTTACTAATTCTAGAATAACTTTTAATGTTAATAATATCTCTTTCTCCGGCAATACGTCATCATCTAGCGGCGGAGCGATATACAATGTTAGCCGTTCAACAATGACATTTACGAACAGTAATGTAACATTCAGCCGCAATACGGCAAATTTAGGCGGAGCGATATACAATGACAATTCAAATATTTTATTTACGGGAAGCACAGTAACGTTCAGCAGCAATACGGCAAGTTATGGCGGAGCGATATTCAATATTAGCGGCGCAACAATGACATTTACGAACAGCAATGTAACATTCAGCAGCAATGCGGCAACAACTTTCTACGGCGGAGCGATAAACAATAGCAGTAATTCAAATATTTCATTTACAGGAAGCACAATAACGTTCAGCAGCAATACGGCAAGTACCGGCGGAGCAATATACAATGTTGATGGTGCAACAATGACATTTGCAAACAGTAATGTAACATTCAGCAGCAATACGGCGTGGGGATTGTACGGCGGAGCGATATACAATTATAACGGTGCAACAATGACATTTACGAACAGTAATGTAACATTCAGCATCAATACGTCATCATCTAGCGGCGGAGCGATATACAGCAGTAATAATTCAAATATCTTATTTACGGGAAGCACAGTAACATTCAGCAGCAATACGGCGGGGGCATCGCACGGCGGAGCGATATACAATATTACTAATTCAACAATAACATTCACAAACAGCAATGTAACATTTAGCAGCAATACGACAAGGGCATCGTACTACGGCGGAGCGATATATAATAATTCTATACTCTCATTTACAGGAAGCACAGTAACATTCAGCATCAATGCGGCAACTTACGGCGGGGCTATATACAACACTAACTCAAGAATGACATTCACAGACAGCAAAGTGACATTTATCAGCAATGCGGCGACAAGTTTCGGCGGAGCGATATACAATATTAGCGGCGCAACAATGACATTTACCAACAGCAATGTAACATTCAGCAGTAATACGGCGAATGCTTATGGCGGAGCGGTATACAATAATAATAATAATTCAAATATCTTATTTACCGGAAGCACAGTAACATTCAGCAGCAATACGGCGAATACTTATGGCGGAGCGATATACAATAACAGCGGTGCAACAATGACATTTAGCAACAGCAATGTAACATTTAGCAGCAATAAGGCAACTAGCGGCGGAGCGATATACAATGTTAGCGGTTCAACAATGACATTTACGAACAGTAATGTAATATTCAGCAGTAATACGTCAACAACTTCCTACGGCGGGGCGATATACAATCAAAATTCAACGATGACGTTTACAGACAGCAGTGTAACATTCAGCAGCAATATGACTACCAGCGGCGGAGCGATATTCAGTAGTAATAATTCAAATGTTTCATTTACCGGAAGCACAGTAACATTCAGCAGCAATACGGCAAATACCAGCGGCGGAGCAATATACAACACTAATAATTCAAATATTTCATTTATCGGAAGCACAATAACATTCAGCAACAATATAATGACAGGTACCGGCGGGGGTGGTGCGATAATCAATTATTATAACGGTGCAACAATGACATTTACGAACAGTAATGTAACATTCAGCATCAATACGTCATCATCTAGCGGCGGAGCGATATCAAATTATAGTAATTCAAATATTTCATTTACCGGAAGCACAGTAACATTCAGCAGCAATACGGCGAATACTTATGGCGGAGCGATATACAATGCTAGCGGTTCAACAATGACATTCGCAGGGAGTACGGTAACATTCAGCAGTAATACGGCAGGTTATGGCGGGGCGATATACAATACTGCTAATTCAACAATGACATTTACAAACAGCAATGTGACATTTAGCGTCAATGTGGCAACAGGTTCCGGCGGAGCGATATACAATGCTAGCGGTTCAACAATGACATTCACAAACAGCAATGTAACATTCAGCAGCAATACGGTAGAGGCATTGTCATCATCGTACGGCGGAGCGATATATAATAATTCTATACTCTCATTTTCAGGAAGCACAATAACATTCAGCAGCAATACTACAAATCTTTCTGGAGGAGCGATATACAATACTAGCGGTTCAACAATGATATTTACGAACAGCAATGTAATGTTCCTCGGCAATAGGTCAAATTATACTGGCGGGGCGATAAACAATGCTAACTCAATAATGACATTTATGAACAGTACAGTAACATTCAGCAGCAATACGGCGGCGACAACGTACGGCGGAGCGATATACAATAGTAACTCAACAATGACATTTACAAACAGTACTGTAACATTCAGCAGCAATACGGCGGCGACAAGTTACGGCGGAGCGATATACAATGCTAGCGGTTCAACAATGACATTCACAGGGAGTACGGTAACATTCAGCAGTAATACGGCAGGCAGCGGCGGAGCGGTATACAATACTAGCGGTTCAACAATGACATTTACGAACAGCAATATGACATTCAGCAGCAATACGGCGAATGATGGCGGAGCGATATACAATTATAATAATTCAAATATTTCATTTACCGGAAGCACCGTAACATTTAGAGGCAATAGAGCAAGTAATAGCGGCGGCGCAATATATTCGGACGGAAGCAGCATGGCGTTTAGCGGAAATACATCGTTTAGCGGAAATATATCGAGAAGTTCCGGCGGTGCGATATATGCAATCAGTTCAACAATGAGTTTTAGCGCGTCATATGGAAACATATTATTCAGTTCAAACGGCGCGCTGGGTGATTGGGCTCACGGCGGAGCCATATTTGCAAGCAGTTCAACAATGAGTTTTAGCGCGTTAACGGGAGATATATCATTTCATTTAAATGCCAGTTCCGTGACAAACAGTTACGGCGGAGCGATATATGTAAACAGGTCGACTATGAGTTTTAACGCGTTAAACATATCGTTTAGTTCAAACATCGCCCGCAACGGAGGCGCTATTTGGGCTAATTATTCTACGATGACATTTATTGCAGAAAGCGATATTTCTTTTATCAATAATCGAAGCGGGTTAAGTAACGGAGGCGCTGCTTATGTTCAGAATTCTATTTTGTCTTTTACTGCCGGGAATAATATTGTTTTCAGAGATAATTATTTCAGCGGCAGCAGCGGCAGCGGCGGAGCTATCTACGCCACTGCTTCTTCAATGTCTTTTACTGCCAAAAATATAATTTTTGAAAATAACAGATCTTCAGGGAACGGAGGAGCAATATATTTGGCCGCGGGAAGCTCCTCGATAACATTCAGCGGTAATGTATTATTTACCGGAAATGTGGCGACAAGTTCCGGCGGAGCGATATATAATGGTAGTACGATAAATTTTATAACCGCGGCCGGAAGCAGCGTAGCTTTTAGAAATAATACCGCCGCCGCTTCCGGCAGAGACATATACAATGCTACCGCCGGAATAATAAATCTAAACGGAGCGGGCAATATATATTTTGGCGGAGGAATAGAAGGCGCGGGAACAATAAATAAGTCGGGAACAGGGAATGTATATTTTGAAGCCGGTTCAAAAACGGATTTTGGCGGCAGGTTTAATATAACCGACGGGAACGTATATTTTTCTACGTCCGTAAAAATAAGCACAATGAGCGTAGGGGCGTCCGGATCGCTCACTGTAGACGTAGACTTTATAGGTTCGCTGACAAGCGTGATATATCTTAGCAGCATGACGATAAACACGGCAAGCAGCAAGTTGTACATTAATAATGTATCAACGTCGGTCATAAGCGTTTCGGTAAGCACGGCAATTTTATATTCAAATAACGTATACGGAACGTTCAGCAATAATAATGTATACGATACGGTAACTAACAGCACAACGAGTTACACTTTTATATGGCAGCCGGGAACATATACGATAGGCGGAATAACATATAGTAATATGGGAGTATTGGCATATATCGGAGACAGTTCGGGATTAGGCCCTTGGGATAGTTTTGTGGCGGCATATAAAGCAGTGACGTCGGGAAATACAATATATTTGACCCAAAATATAAAGGCATCGGCTGGAGATGAAGATGGGTTTGGATTTCCTACTTCTACGAATATAACGATAGCCGGCAATGGCGGGAGCGTATATGTAATAGATTCAAACGGGCTTTCGGATAAAGGATTTAAAATATCGTCGACGCAGACAATAAGCATATCAAATCTGACATTTCAAAACTTCTGTACAAGCAGCAGCTTCGGAAACGGCGGAGTGATATACAATAACGGGGTAGTAAATGTAAGCGGTAATGTATCGTTTATAGGCACAGGCGTCGGCGGGGCAATATACAATCAAAATTCAACAATGGCATTTACGAATGGCGTAATAACATTTAGCAGCAGTACGGAAAGAGCAGCAATAACCAATAATACTAGTTCAACAATAACGTTTGTGAACAGCAATGTAACGTTCAGCGGCAATACGGTGGTCAATTTCGGCGGAGCGATGTACAGCACTAATTCAAATATTTCATTTACGGGAAGCACAATAACATTCAGTAGCAATACGGCAAGTAACGGCGGAGTGATGTACAATGGTAGTTCAAATATTTCATTTACAGGAAGTACAATAACATTTAGAGGGAATATGGCGTTAACGGGGCACGGCGGGGCGATATACAATAATAATGGTTCAACAATGACATTTACAAACAGTAATGTAGGGTTCAGCGGGAACGTTGCGCAAAGCAGCGGCGGAGCGATATGTAATTCTTCTACTGCAACAATTTCATTTACCGGAAGCACAATAACATTCAGCAGCAATACGGCAAGTTCCGGCGGAGCGATATATAATACGGGAACAATAAATTTTGAACCTGCAGCCGGCAACAGCATAACGTTTAGAGGTAATACAGCCGCTTCCGGCAGAGATATATACAATACTGCCAGCGGAATAATAAATCTAAGCGGAGCCGGCAATATATATTTCGGCGGAGGAATAGAAGGCGCGGGAACAATAAATAAGTCGGGAACGGGGAATGTATATTTTGAAGCGGGTTCGAAAACGGATTTTGGCGGCAGGTTTGACATAACCGGCGGGAACGTGCATTTTTCTACGTCCGTAAAAATAAGCACAATGAGCGTAGGAGCGTCCGGGTCGCTCACTGTAGACGTAGACTTTATAGGTTCGCTGACAAGCGTGATATATCTTAGCAGCATGACGATAAACACGGCAAGCAGCAGATTGTATATCAATAATGTATCAACGTCGGTTATAACCGTTTCCGTAAGCACGGCAATTTTATATTCAAATAACGTAAACGGAACGTTCAGCAATAATAATGTATACGATACGGTAACCAACAGCACAACGAGTTACACTTTTATATGGCAGCCGGGAACATATACGATAGGCGGAATAACGTATAGTAATATGGGAGTATTGGCATATATCGGTGACGGAACGGGTTTAGGACCTTGGGACAGTTTTGTAGCGGCATATAAAGCGGTGACGTCGGGAAATACAATATATTTGGCCCAAAATATAAAGGCATTAGCGGGTGACGAAGGTGAGTTTGGACTGCCTAATTATACGAATATAACGATAGCCGGCAATAACGGCGGGATATATGTAATAGATTCAAACGGACTTGCAAACAAAGGATTTATAATAGCGTCAACGCAGACAATAAGCATAGCAAATCTGACATTTCAAAACTTCTACAAAAGCGGTACCGGAAACGGAGGAGTAATCAGCAGCAGCGGGGCGGTAAATATAAGCGGAAATGTATCGTTTATAGGGAATACGGCGAGTCTTGGCGGAGCGATATACAATAATAATTCAAGAATCTCATTTGCAGGAAGCACAGTAACATTTAGCGGAAATAGAGAAAGTACTACCGGCGGAGCGATATACAATAACAGTGGTTCAACAATGACATTCACAAACAGCAATGTAATATTCAGCAGCAATGCGGCGAATAATTCCGGCGGAGCGATATGCAATAGTAACTCAACAATGACATTTACCAGCAGTAATATAACATTTGGTAGTAATACGGCAAGTACCGGCGGAGCGATATTCAATAACAATTCAGTAATCTCATTTGCGGGAAGCACCGTAACATTTAGCGGAAATAGAGCAAGTACTACCGGCGGAGCGATATACAATATTAGCGGTTCAACAATAACATTTATGAACAGCAATGTAACATTCAGCAGCAATACGGCATCATCTAACGGCGGTGCGATATATAATAGTAATTCAAATATTTTATTTACAGGAAGCACAGTAACATTCAGCAGCAATACGGCAAATAACGGAGGAGCAATATATTTGGTAGCGGGAAGCTCGATAACATTCAGCGGTAATATATTATTTAGCGGTAATACCACGACAGCGGGCAACGGCGGAGCGATATATAATGATGGTACGATAAATTTTAATACCGTATCGGGAAGCAGTGTGACTTTTATCGGAAATAAAGCCGGCGGACAAGGTAACGATATATATAATTATAATAACGGGACTATAAATATAACCGGTAACGGAGCAGTAATAATAGGCGGAGGGATAGCCGGCAGCGGTGTTATAAATAATCAGGCAAACGTATATTTAAACGGCAGCAGTTCGCTGTATGGCGGATTGTACGCGCAGACAGGAGGCAAAACAGTAGTAACTACCAATACATTTGCAGGTCAGCATAATATAACCGGAGGAATATTAGAATTTGCGACGGGAACTAATTTAACGGCAGGTTCGAGCTATTCTGTGATAGGAAGCACATTGAACATAACTGGAACAAATGCGCTAACATTTAGCGGACAGGTAAGCGGAAGCGGAACAATAAACAAAAGCGGAAGCGGAACATTAAATATAACAGGCAATGAATCAGTCTTTACGGGAACGTTTAATCAGACATTAGGTACAACGGTAATAAGCAGCAATACGTTTGCGGGTCGTCATAATATAACCGGAGGAATCCTGGAATTCGCGACGGGAACTAATTTAACGGCAGGTTCAAGCTATGTGATAGGAAGCACATTGAACATAACTGGAACAAATGCGTTAACATTTAACGGACAGGTAAGC
>Ga0123356_10000446_pt1 | contig 46577 bp, 35 predicted proteins | sample TergutEmb28metaG_2_FD_92546 | JGI IMG/M metagenome (GOLD analysis project Ga0123356, IMG submission 92546) | Embiratermes neotenicus P3 segment gut microbial communities from Petit-Saut dam, French Guiana - Emb289 P3 | ecosystem: Host-associated > Arthropoda: Insects > Digestive system > Gut ...
ATCCACCCCGGTAAGTTTCGACGGTAATTCTATGTAATTGGGTTTGCCAAACAATCCTCCGCTTTTTTTTCGCTCGTTTTTCCATGTTATACGGAACAAATTTAAGGGATCGATATCCCACAATCCGATGCCCTCCAGTCTCTCTTTTATCCGCCCGGGAATATTTTCATCAGGAGACCTCATTTGACTGAACGTCGGGAGAATAACATTATTTTCCCTCGCCTTTTTAATATTCTGACCGAGACCTTCCTTGCAAATCGTTAAATCTATCATGTCTTAATAATTCCTTTCGCGTACGATTTATTGAAAATTATAATACTTCATATTATTCTCATTATAGAGGAAACATATGCCCTTGCCAAGTGCGAATGGGAACATAATAACATAATTATCTGCCGTTTACAAAGTTTTTTAGTGCAAATAACACAAACTAGTAGTATAATCATCTGTAACCTCATTACTGCCTGTGGGGTTCATAAATATATAGAGGTAATCTTTATTATATGAATATGATACTCAAAGGAAACATATGCTACAGCAAAACTCCCGAGAGCTTGCATACGATAGAGAACGGTTATCTTGTTTGTGAAGGTGAAACTGTCGCGGGCGCTTTTTCGGAAATCCCCGCAAGCTTTAGTAACCTCCCTGTCGTAGATTACAACAACTGTATAATCATACCGGGACTTTGTGACCTTCATACACACGCACCGCAATACGCATTTCGCGGACTGGGTATGGATAAGGAGCTTCTCGATTGGCTCAACACATACACCTTTCCCGAAGAATCAAAATATGTGGAGCTCGACTATGCCGTAAAAGCATACGGTTTCTTTGCGGATGCAATCAAACGCAGCGCGACGACAAGAGCATGTATTTTTGCAACGCTGCACTCACCTGCAACCATTGCTCTTATGGAAAAGCTGGAACAAACGGGCATTGTATCAATGGTCGGGAAAGTCAGCATGGACAGGAACTGCCCCGATAATCTCCGCCAGGTCAGCCCCGATGCCGCTTACATTTCTACAAAGTATTGGATAGAGGACACAAAGGATCGCTTCAAGAACACCAAGCCTATAATCACTCCGCGTTTTATTCCGACATGCTCTGATGAACTTATGCGTAAGCTTAAACTGCTTCAGGAAGAATACTCGCTGCCCGTTCAATCGCACCTGTCTGAAAACCTTGACGAGATGATATGGGTCAAGCAACTGTGCCCCCATGTTGAAACATACGCGCATGCTTACGCGCAGTTCGGACTTTTTGGCAACGGTGTTCTAACGATTATGGCACATTGTGTTTGGAGCAGGGATGCGGAAGAGGCGATGCTTAAGACCAACGGCGTGTACGTCGCGCACTGCCCGCAATCAAACATTAATCTAAATTCCGGTATTGCACCGATTAGAAGATATATGACAAGCGGTTTAAAAGTCGGGCTCGGCACTGATATTGCAGGCGGCTGTCATATTTCTATTTTTCGCGCAATGAGCGATGCCATAATTGCGTCAAAAATTTACCGGAGCCTGACCGATAAAATCGATGACCCGCTTACGATGAATGAAGCATTCTACCTCGGAACAGCGGGCGGCGGAAGTTTTTTCGGCAAGGTCGGCAAATTCGATGCGGGCTTCGAGTTTGACGCGGTCGTCATAGATGACAGCGGTATCCCGACGACAAATCCTCTCACAATTGAGGAACGGCTCGCCAGAATTATTTATTTTTCAGACGATAACTGCATTCGCGCAAAATACGTACGCGGCGTGAATGTTCTTGAGGACGAAGAGGCAGACCTGTAACCCGTATACGAAAGGATGATCATTTCCATGAACCCAGTCAGTAAGTCTGTAAAGAGAGTTGACCATGCGCAAAAAGCAAACGGCAGCGCAATGTATGTGTGCGATTATCCGGTCGGTGGCATGCTTTTCGGCAGGATACTGCGCTCGAACATTGCCAAAGGTCTGGTTCTGAACATAAAGCTGCCGGAGTTGCCTGAGGGGTATTTTTTCGTTGATGAAAATGACGTGCCCGGATTCAATGAAGTACACATGATTCAGGACGATACTCCTGTTTTTACAAAAAGAGTCGAGTTCATCGGAGACCCGGTTGGAATGCTTGTCGGTTGTGACGAGCTTGAGGTCGGCAGGCTTCTCGGCAAAATTGAAATTGAATACGAGGAGCATACGCCTGTTTTTAATATTCACGAATCAACTGAGACATTTTTTAACTACAAAGTAGAAAAAGGCAGTATTGACGAGGCTTTTAAGGATGCCGACAGAATCTTTGAAGGAACTTTCGAAACAGGCCATCAAGAGCATGTTTACCTTGAAACGAATGGAATGATTGCGGTTTTTAAGGGTGGTAAAATTGAAATAAACGGCTCACTGCAATGCCCGTATTATGTTCATAAAGCAGTTGCACATGCGACCGGAATGGCTCTGGAGGATATTATAATCCGTCAGGATGTGACAGGCGGCGGCTTCGGAGGCAAGGAGGATTTTCCGTCAACTCTTGCGTGTCAGGTTGCCGTAGCGGCTTATAAAGTGCCGGGTAAACCCGTCAGAGTAGTATTTGAACGCGAGGAGGACATTGCGGCGACAAGCAAACGCCACCCGTCGCATTGCACATACAAGGCTGCGGTAAAAGACGGTAAAGTCACCGGCATGATAGCTGACGTTTTGCTTGACGCCGGGGCATACACAACCATGTCCATGGTTGTTCTTCAACGCTCAACCATCGGAGCTTGCGGCGTTTATAATATCCCGAATATCCAAATAAACGGCAGTGCACGCAAAACGAATACCGTACCGAACGGCGCATTTCGCGGGTTTGGAGGTCCGCAGGTTTTCTTTGCTGTCGAGATGATGATGTCTCATATAGCAAAGGAGCTTTCTATTGACTCCGCAGATTTTAAGCTGGCACATATAGTTAAGCAGGGCGACCTTACTTCAACAAGCGGAAGGTATCACTTCCCCGTTCCCTTGCGCACCATGATTAACGATGTCCTCAGGGAAAGCGGTTATTACAAAAAAATGGAGGAGTACAAAAACCATACAGGCAGATACCGCCGGGGTGTTGGTTTTTCTGCGGTATTCCACGGCGCAGGCTTCACAGGCAACGGTGAGCGGGATATTATCAAAGCCGTTGCAAAGCTTCACAAATACAATGACGGCAGAGTTGAGATTTTAACTGCCAACACGGATATGGGTCAAGGCTTGAGCACAACGTTTACCAAAATAGTTGCCGGCGTCCTCGATTTACCCCCGGAGCGTATTATTATAGAGCTTCCGGATACATCAAGAGTGCCGGATTCCGGCCCGACTGTTGCATCACGCTCGATTATGGTTGTCGGAGAACTGCTGCGGCGTGCCGCTGTGATGCTAAGGGCTGAGTGGATTGACGGAGAAGAGCAAACTATCGAGCAACGGTACGAGCACCCTGGCTTTATGATTCCTTTTGACACGGACAACTTTAAAGGTGACGCATACCCCACATACTCCTGGGCTGCCAGCGTTGTTGAAGTCGAAATAGATACTCTCACAGGGTATATAACTATTCCGGGTGCCTGGGGGTCATTCGACATAGGGACACCAATCGATGAGAACATTGTTACCGGGCAGATGGAGGGCGGCTTCGTTCAAAGCATCGGATGGGCAATGATGGAGAACTGTTCACCGCGCAACGGTAAAATCGGAAATAAGCTGCTCTGTGATTACATCGTCCCTACAGCTTTGGATGTTCCGAATATAAATATTATGTTCCATATAAACGAATACCCCGAAGGGCCATTCGGCGCAAAAGGTGCAGGTGAAATGTCCCATGTCGGCGGAGCTCCGGCGCTGATTGATGCGATACAGAATGCATTGGGCGTTAATATCTGCAAGCTGCCGTTTATGCCGGAGGATGTTATGAATGTCCTGCGTAATTCCGCTTCATCGGCAAAGGAGGTGCAGTGATGGCAATAGAGATTAAGTATACGCTCAACGATAAGCCGGAAGCTTACAGCGGCAATATGTCCGCAAGATTACTCGATGTGCTTCGCAGCGAGTTGGGTTTAACGGGAACAAAATGCGGCTGTAAAGAGGGTGAATGCGGGGCTTGCGCGGTTATAATCAACGGCAGGCTCATTAACTCCTGTCTGGTGGCTATGGGAAGCCTGAACGGAGCGGATGTAACCACCATCGAAGGCTACAGAAAAACAGAAAAATTTGCCGTGCTTGATAATGCATATGCAACGGTATCTGCTGTCCAATGCGGATTTTGCATCCCGGGAATGATAATGGCTTCGGAAAGTATTCTTTCAGCAAACCCGCATCCTTCGGATGAAAATATACGCACCGGAATATCGGGCAATATATGCCGCTGCACCGGGTATAATTCTATTGTTAAGGCAATAGGCCTCGCAGCAAAAGAAGGGAGCGGATTATGGAAATGAGCAATATACCTGAATCGCTCAGTGAAGCCCTGCTCCTGCGCAGGGATGCCGGTCTTATCCCGTACACGGGTGGCACCGATCTCATGGTTGCCGGTGATTCCGGTGAAAAGGATTATCTATTCTTAAACAATATTTCCGAAATGCGCCAAATCACTTCGGATGAAAGCTTTATCCGTTTTGGAGCAGCCTGCACGTTTACTGAAACAGCGGCTCACCCGCTCACACCGTGTATTTTAAAAGAAGCATGTCTGCAAATTGCAGCACCCGCAATCCGCAATGCAGGCAGTCTTGGCGGCAATATAGCAAACGGTTCCGCAAAAGCTGACAGTGCGCTTATCTTCATGGTAACCGATTCAAAGCTCCGCCTTAAAAGCGTTGATACTGAGCGTATTATTCCAATCAAGGAGTTCTATCTCGGAGGGGGAAAAACCGCACTCGCACACGATGAGCTTATTGTTGAGATACTAATACCAAAAAACGATTTTGATAATTATTATTATAAAAAAGTCGGCGCCAGAAACGCGCTTGCGATATCGAGGACATCATTTGCGGGGATTCTCGACGTAAATGAGGGCTTAATAAGAAACTGCGCTGTGGCATTCGGAGCTGTAATCGATGTAATCATCCGTTTTGATCATATTGATATGATGTTTAAGGGTAAAACAATAAATGAAGCAAAGGGGTTAAAAGATGATTATTTAGCTGCATATGAGAGCGCGATAATTCCGAGACGAGGCAGGGTCGGGGTCGAGTACAGAAAAGATGTTTGTATGAACTTACTGCGTGATTTTCTAAAATGTAACGGGATTTAACACAGTCAAACCATATTTGCCGGGTTAAGTATCCGAGTATTTAAATAGTTTTGAAAGGACTGATTCATAAATGCTTTTAATAGGAAACGGGAGACTTATAACAAGGGGCAAACCAAATCAGCTTATTGAAAACGGTGCTGTTGCCGTGGAGGGGTGCTTAATTAAGGAAACGGGAAGCACTGCGGAGCTGCGCGGGAAATACAGCGAGGCGGAGTTTATTGACGCCGGCGGCGGAGTTATTATGCCAGGACTTATTAACGCCCATAACCATATTTACAGTGCGTTTGCGCGCGGGCTTTCTATAAAGGGTTATTCCCCCAATAACTTCCCTGAGATTCTGGACGGACTCTGGTGGACCATAGACCGCCATCTTCTAATTGAAGATACGCAAATGAGCGCAATGGCAACCTATTTAGACTGCATAAAAAACGGCTGCACAACAGTTCTCGACCACCATGCAAGCTATGGCGGTATCCGGGGCAGCCTTTTTGCTATTGCCGGAGCCGCAAAAGAGCTTGGGGTGCGTACAAGCCTTTGTTACGAGGTTTCCGATCGTGACGGGGATGAGAAGATGCGCGAGGCTGTCGATGAAAATGCAGAGTTCATACGCTTTGCCATGACGGATGATACCGATATGATAAAGGGTATGATGGGTATGCATGCATCCTTTACCCTCTCAGACAATACTATAGCCCTCTGCCGTGAATCAACACCTGAAGGCATAGGTTTTCACATACATGTTGCAGAGGGTATGGAGGATGTCAACGACAGTCTGGCAAAGTATGGGAAACGTGTAATAAAGAGGCTTTTCGACCTTGATATACTCGGCAGGCATACGATTACAGGGCACTGTATACACGTCGATGAAGAGGAAATGGAGCTTATAAAGAATACAAATACAATGGTAGTCCACAATCCTGAATCAAACATGGGTAATGCCGTGGGAATTCCGCCTTGCATGGATATGATGAAACGCGGTATACTACTCGGGCTGGGTACCGACGGATACACAAATGACATGTTTGAGTCTGAGAAGGTGGCAAACATCATACATAAGCATGAGCTTGGCGACCCCGGTGCAGCCTGGAGCGAGGTTCCGCAAATGCTGTTCACAAATAACTCCGAAATATGCAGCCGCGCCTTTGATGTAAAGACCGGAGTGCTTGAGCCCGGTGCTGCGGCTGATATCATAGTCAGCGACTACGTTCCGCTTACACCGATGTATGCAGGGAACTGTGACGGGCATATCCTGTTTGGTATGAGCGGGCGCAGTGTTGTCACAACTGTCATAAACGGTGTGGTTAAGATGAAAAATCGTGAGTTGCTCGGCATTGACGAAGAAGCCATTCTGGCAAAATGCCGTGAGCGTGCAGGAGCAATGTGGGAGAGAATTAATTCAAGATAAAACTGTTTTAAGGGTCGCGGGACTTAAAAAGGTAAAATATGAGGAGGCAAGTATGAGTGATTTAATGAGACCTATACCCTTTGGTCAATTGATGGATTGGGCTTTATCCGAGTATGAAACCGAGGGCTCTGTTTTTGGTGTAAAAAAACTCTTCAGCAAAACAGCCGGAGATGGTAATACTTTTTATGAAGACTTTGAGATTTTCGGCGAGAGGCTTGAGCTGCCTTTCGGTCCGGCAGCCGGTCCGCATACTCAGCTTGCGCAAAACCTTGTTGCGAGCTATGTTGCAGGTGCAAGGTTTTTTGAGCTGAAAACCGTACAGATACTTGACGGTGAGGAGTTACCTGTATCCAAGCCGTGCATACTGGCTGCGGATGAGGGGTACAATGTTGAGTGGTCCACAGAGCTGTACGTCCCGCAGGCACTTGACGAGTATATTAAGGGCTGGTTTGCAATAAAACTGCTAAGCCGGGAACTGGGGCTCGGAAGTGATAAAGGCTTCATTTTCAACATGAGTGTCGGATACGATCTTGAAGGGATTAAGACCGCAAAAATCGACGGCTTCATTGAGGGTCTCAAGGATGCAAAAAATACTGACTGCTTTAAATCATGCATGCAGTGGACGCTGGATAATCTCCCGCGTTTCAGGTATGTTGACAAGCACCTTACGGACAGCATTCAGTCAAAGATTTGCGATTCTATTACCCTTTCAACCTTGCACGGCTGCCCGCCGGAGGAAATTGAACGCATTGCGGTGTATCTGCTGAAGGATAAAGGGCTGCATACATTCATCAAATGCAACCCGACCCTGCTTGGTTACGAGTACGCACGCGAGTCCATGGACAAGCTGGGATTTGATTACCTCAGCTTCGACGACCGCCATTTTAAAGCCGACCTTCAATTTGATGATGCCGTACCGATGCTGCAAAGGCTGCAAGCTTTGGCGGATAGTCTTTCATTGGAGTTCGGTGTCAAACTGACAAACACCTTCCCCGTTCAAATCACGGAGCGTGAGCTTCCGGGTGAGGAAATGTATATGTCAGGCCGGTCTTTGTTCCCGATGTCGATTGAATTGGCAAACAGGCTGGCTAAAGTGTTTGACGGCAGGCTCCGCATAAGCTTTTCGGGCGGAGCGGAAATGCGTAATATAAAAGAAATTTTTGATTCGGGTATATGGCCTATCACTCTTGCAACTACATTACTTAAGCCCGGAGGGTATCAGCGGCTTTATCAAATAGCGGAAAGCTTCGGTGATACCGGCACTAAGCGGTTTGAGGGCGTAAAGCTTGACAAGCTTCAAGCGCTTGCAGACAGCTCATTTTCCGGAACATTGTACCGCAAACCTGCGGGTATGCCGCCGGAGCGCAAGATTAATGAGCATGTCCCGCTTACAGACTGTTTTATGGCTCCCTGCCGCGGGGGTTGCCCGTTCGGTCAGGATGTACCGGCATATCTGCGGCTTGCCGGTGAAGGAAAGCACCTTGAGGCTATGCGGGTTATAACAGAGAGGAACCCTCTGCCATTTATTACCGGTACTATTTGCTCACATAAGTGCATGACAAAATGCACCCGAAGCTTCTATGAAGGCAGCGTTGATATACGCTCGGTGAAGCTTGATTCCGCCAACAACGCATTTAAGCAACTGCTGGCGGAGTCAAACAGCCCTCCTAAATCAGGCGGAAAAGTTGCAATAATCGGCGGCGGTCCCGCCGGGCTTGCTGCGGCATACTTCCTCGCCGGAGCCGGGCGGCCTGTTACTATCTTCGAGAAGCTGGATTCCCTCGGCGGAATTGTACGGCATATAATACCTGAGTTTCGAATTCCGGATTCGGCAATTGATAACGATGTCACGCTGGCTTCAGCTATGGGTATTGATGTTAAGCTTAACACCGAGGTCAGGGATTTAAACAAGCTGCGTGCGGACGGATTTGAGTCTGTCATAGTCGCAACCGGAGCGTGGGGACCGGGCAGGGTCGAGCTTGAAAATGGCGAAGCCGTAGATGCGCTGGAGTTCCTCGCTCACCTAAAGAAGGATTCAAAATCCTTATATCCGGGCAATATAACGAGTGATACCATAGGTAAAAACATTGCAGTTATCGGCGGCGGTAATACCGCTATGGATACAGCCCGTGCGGCTAAACGTATAAGCGGTGTCTCACGTGTTTCCCTTGTATACCGCCGTACAAAACGTTACATGCCGGCGGATGCGGAAGAGCTTGAGCTCGCTATGGAAGAAGGCGTCGAATTCTTCGAGCTGCTTTCACCAAGAAGCCATCAAAACGGAGTACTTACCTGTGTCCGGATGAAGCTTGGCGAACCTGATGAATCCGGCAGGCGAAGCCCTGTCCCGACAAATGAGATTGTGGAAATTCCTGCGGAAACTGTTATAGCTGCTGTCGGCAATAAGGCTTGCTGTGATATAAATGATATAGATGCAAAGGATGTATATATCATCGGCGATGCCGCACGCGGGCCTGCAACCGTTGCGGAAGCAATAGCGGATGCGGCAGAATGCGCTGCTGCTGTTTCCGGAATCAGTATGGATAAGTATACTGATCTTAATATTAGTTCAGATGGAAAAGCCGTGCAAAGAAAGAAAGGAATTTTGTACAACTGCGACTCTGATATACATGAATCGCAGCGCTGCCTTGAGTGTGCAACAATATGTGAAAACTGCGTAGATGTATGCCCTAACAGGGCGAACATCTCAATTAATCTCGACGGTCGCCCCCAAATTGTCCATATTGACTTTATGTGTAATGAATGCGGCAACTGCGAGGCCTTCTGCCCGTATTCAAGCGCACCGTATCTTGATAAGCTCACATTGTTTATCTATGAGGAAGACTTTGATAACAGTGAGAACGCAGGTTTCCTGCCGCTTGCGGACGGCTCAATCCGTGTCAGAATAGACGGTAATGTCGCCGACCACCGTGACGGTTCGGGGCTTCCCGGCGATGTCTGGCGGTTAATAGAGGAAGTCTTAAAAAAGATGAGCAGATGGGTCGGATGAGAGTTTTATTAATATCCTCACCGCTTCAACTGCCGTTTCTATTGCAAGGCTTGTGTCATGCACCTTAGGATTGTTTAAACCCTTGGCTTCGCGCTCCTGATTCCAGACAACACTCAGGACGCAACCCGCTTTTACACCCAAAACCTGAGCGACAATATACAGCGCTGCGCTTTCCATCTCAGACGCCAGGCATCCCGCTTTAATCCAGGCCTTCCAGTTCCTTTTCAGTTCATCGCCCGCAGGCATTCTGTCGGGCGAGTGCTGACCGTAGAACGAATCCTTGCACTGCACCACTCCGGCATGCCAAGCAGTTTTTATATCATCCGGATTCCGTAATTTAGAAAGAGTACTCTTCGCTCCTTGAACCAGCGCATTTGTAACTGATAAATCCGCTATAGCCGGGAACTCGACGGGGACATATTCCCTGCTGGTTCCTTCCTGACGTATCGCACCTGTCGCTATTACCACATCCCCGCCTATAATATTTTCCGCCATACCGCCGCATGTACCCACACGAATGAAAGTATGGACACCTGTTTGGCTCAATTCCTCCACAGCTATTGCGGTGGACGGACCACCCATGCCTGTGGACATAACCATAACAGTATGACCATCCAGCTCGCCCAGCCAGGTTGTATATTCACGGTTTTGGCAGTGAAATCGGGGTTTACTAAGGTACTCCGCAATTTGCTGAACACGCCCGGGATCGCCCGGTAATATCACATACCTTGCGCCATGCGTATTATCAAATCCAATGTGATACAATTTTTCCATTGCCTGTCCTCCTCTCCGGTTGGTTTATTATAGCATTCACGGGTCTTAAAGTCTACTGTTATCAAGTTAAAAGCATACATATATATGCTACGGCGGAAATGTGTGTGCTGATAAAATAGAGGACTAAAATATGTTGATTGTGTTAAGAAAATATCTTGATTTTTAAAAGTTGATATGCTAAAGTATCAGACAGAGCAGAACTTAATCTGCACACAAATAAGGAGGAATAATAAATGTTAAAAAAGGTACTGGTAATACTCGTAATTGCCGCCATGTCACTGACCCTGTTGGCAGGCTGCGGCTCTGAATCCTCTGATGAGAAGTTGATCGGTTTTGTTACCGACGTCGGCGGCGTCAACGACCAATCCTTCAACCAGCTTGCATGGTCAGGATTAACGCGTCTTGGAGCAGAAACTACCGCCAGGGTTATGTACATCGAATCCCATGACGATAGTGACTATGCCCCGAACTTCGATTCATTTGTCGATCAGGGTGCAGATTTGATTTGGGGCGTGGGCTTTATGCTTGGCGATGCCACACAGCTGGCAGGACTGGATTATCCCGATTTCCAGTTCGCCATCATCGACTACGCATATGATCCTGCAGATGTACCCAACAACAACGTAACGGGAGTTGTTTTTGCTGCAGAGCAGTGCTCATTCCTTGTAGGTTTCATTGCCGGAAAAATGACTGAAACAGGCATAGTCGGCCATATCAACGGCATACAATCACCGATAATGGAATCATTTGCCGTAGGTTTTTACGCCGGTGTTCTGACCGCTAATCCCGATGCAGTTATATTTGGACAATACTCGGGTTCATTCGGTGATGCGGCAGCAGGTAAAGCTATCGCCAACCAATACTACGCTGACGGCGCTGATATCATCTACAGCGCAGCCGGCTTTACCGGCAGCGGTGCTATCGAGGCTGCAAAAGAGCAAGGCAAATGGGCTATCGGCGTTGATATGTGTCAAAACTGGATAGCACCCGACAACGTCATGACAAGCGCTCTCAAGCGTGTTGATGTAGCAATGTTTGATCTTTCGAAGGAAGTTTACGACGGCACATACACAGCAGGCGGCACACGTGTATACGACCTCACCAACGATGGCGTCGGTTACTCCACAACAGGCAATTTCATCCGTCAGGATGTTATCAATGAAGTTGAGGCAATTAAAGCCAGAATAATCAGCGGTGAGTTCAAAGTCCCCTCAACGGCAGCCGAGCTTGAAGCAATGTTCCCCGGCGCTTACACAATGCCTCCGGCATAATGAAAGAATTTAACTCTAATCCCTGCATTTTATATCATATGACTTACACTGTCTGACACGTAAGGAAACCGGCTTGGCTCTCGCATGACCCAAGCCTGTTTCTTTAGTCGGCAAGAAACATGGGGTAATGAATGAGCGAAAATGAAATTCTGTCTAATCCCCCCGCTGTGGATATGCGGAACATAACAATGGTGTTCGGCTCCTTAAGAGCTAATGACGATATCAGCCTGACAGTAGAGCAGCAGAGCGTACACGCTATCCTCGGAGAAAACGGAGCAGGCAAGAGTACGCTTATGAACGTATTATACGGACTTCTGCAGCCTCAGTCCGGCACAATCTCCATAAAAGGAAAGACTGTGGACATAGACTCCCCGCATACTGCTATTGACCTTGGTATAGGTATGGTGCACCAGCATTTCATGTTGGTGCCTCCGTTTACTGTGACGGAGAATATCGTTCTCGGGCAGGAGCCGATGGGCATAGCAGGTATGGTAAACTTCAAGAAAGCGAAGGAAATGGTCAAAAACCTCTCTGACCGTTACGGTCTGGATGTGGATCCCGATGCAAAGATACAGGATATATCTGTTAGTATGCAGCAACGCACAGAGATAATAAAGGTACTCTACCGCGGAGCTGAAACGTTGATTCTTGACGAGCCCACGGCGTCGCTTACTCCGGAGGAAATCGAATCACTTGCCGTGATAATAAAAAATCTTACCAAAGAAGGAAAAACAGTAATTATAATCACGCATAAGCTTGCGGAAATCAAAGCCATGGCGGATAGATGCAGTATCATCCGCGCCGGAAAGCATATTGCGACGGTAAACGTGGAGGATGTTACCGAACAGGAGCTTGCCTCTATGATGGTCGGGCGAAGTGTTGATTTCTCCATAGATAAAAAGCTTGCAAACATTAGGGAAACGGTTTTGAGTGTCAAGGATTTGTATGTCAAAAATTACCGCGGTCAAGATGCCGTCAAGGGGCTTAACCTCGAAGTACGAGAAGGTGAGGTAGTGGGGATAGCCGGTGTTGACGGTAATGGTCAAAGCGAGTTCATAGCAGCTCTGACAGGACTGCGTAAATCACGCTCGGGTGAGATAGTTTTAATGGAGAATGACGTCACAAACAAATCCCCGCGAAAGCTCTTTGAAGCCGGGGTTTCATCGATACCTGAGGACAGGCAGAAGCACGGCCTGGTACTGGAATTCACCGTTTCTGAAAATATGGTTTTGCAAAATCATGCGGAGCCTGAGTTTGCAAATAAAGGCTTCCTTAAGAAATCAGAAATATCAATCCATACAAAGAAGCTAATTGAAATGTTTGATATACGTCCGAATGACTGCCAAAATAACCGCGCAGGCTCCCTTTCAGGCGGAAATCAGCAAAAAGTCATAATCGCACGCGAGGTAACAAACAATAAGAAGCTGCTTATATGCGTAAACCCGACCCGCGGTCTTGATGTCGGTGCTATTGAATATGTGCATAGGTACATCATCGAGCAGCGCGACTCGGGTCACGCAGTTCTTCTTGTCTCTTTTGAGCTTGATGAAATAATGAAACTTTCCGATCGAATCAGCGTAATGTTCCGCGGGAGCATCGTTGGTTGTATAAATGCCGACGAAGCTACCGAATCCAAGCTCGGGTTAATGATGGCAGGAGGTGAATCGTATGAAGCGTCTTGATTCCAAAGCAGAGGGAGGAGGTTTCCTGCGTTCTGTCCTTGGCCGTATATGGAATGATACATTTGCATTTACCTTAGTTGCGATTTTTATCGGTTTTGCCATCGGGGCTGTCATTCTCATCATCATAGGCTTCAATCCCCTGCAGGCTTACGGCCTGTTGTTTGACGGTATGCTGGGTAATCCCAGATTTCGTATGTATGCCGTGCAGTATGCGACTCCAATCATATTTACTGGGTTGTCGGTCACTTTCGCGTTTAAGACAGGTCTGTTTAATATCGGCGCCGAAGGGCAGTATATAATGGGCTCTCTTGTTGCAATGGTTCTTGGCGTGAGCTTACAATTACCACCTGTAATACACGGTATAGTCTGTGTACTGGGCGGAGGGCTTGCCGGTGCAGTTTGGGGAGGTATCGCCGGGGCCTTAAAGGCTTACAAAGGTGTGAGCGAGGTCATAGTTACGATTATGCTCAACTGGACCGCATTTTCATTTGCCAACTTTGTTATTATGTCCGATGCTTTTAAGAAGCCGGCATCCACTGCTTCTGTGACCATCGCGGAGAGCGCGATGATCAATACAACTGCTTTTGCCGAGCGTTACGGCAGGGTCAGCCTACATTGGGGAATGATTTTGGTTGTGGTCGCAGTTATCGTTGTTTGGATTATTCTGAATAAAACAACTCTTGGCTTCCGGCTCAGGATGGTTGGTTATAATCGTGATGCGGCCGAGTACGCAGGGGTAAGCGTCCCCGTGAGCATAACTACATCCATGAGTGTTTCCGGTTTTCTTGCAGGGCTCGGAGGAGCGACACAACTCTGCGGAGTGCTTGGAAATCTCACTCAACTGGGAAATCAGGAGGGTTATGGCTTTGACGGCATCGCCGTATCCATGATAGGCGGTGTAAACCCCATCGGAGCTTTCTTCTCAGGACTTTTCTTCGGAGGCATGAGGTATGGAGGCTCGAAGCTCAACATGATTCTGGTGCCGACCGAGCTTGTTAATGTCATTATAGGAGTAATAATGTATACCATCGCTGTAATGGGAGCTTTCCGTATACTCGCGAGGTTTATAAAAGCTAAAAGGGAGGGACAAAGGTTATGATACTTTCTCTTTCTGATCTGGCTTTACTATTCAGTTCAACGCTCACGTATGCGGCGCCGCTCATTATCGCCAGCATGGGTTCTCTGATGAGCGAGAGGTCCGGCGTTGTAAATATCGGCATCGAAGGCAAAATGACTATCGGAGCCTTTGTCTGCGCGGCTGTTACCACAATTACCGGAAACCCCTGGTTGGGCTTGTTCTTCGCAGCAGTCACCGGATGTATGTTTGGTCTTCTCCACGCATTGGCCTGCGTTACACTAAAGGCGGATCAAACGATATCGGGTATTGCAATCAATCTCCTTGCCCCCGGCTGCGCTCAGTTTTTCTGCAAGGCCATTTTTGACGGTTCGGCACAAACAAGACCCATAGACCTTGACGATAAGATGCCTATGGTCTTTATGAACATATTCCCCGAAGTTCCGGAAGTTTCGCTCGCGCTGGGTAATTATCTGACTGCATATCTCTGCTTTTTACTTGCGGCTGCTGTCTGGTATCTATTGTTCAAGTCACGCCTCGGCCTGCGAATCCGCTCGGTTGGAGAGCATCCCCGCGCAGGTGCGACTCTTGGCTTAAATGTGTACGGACTTCGGTACTTCGCTGTGATGATGTCCGGAGCGCTCGCCGCTCTGGGCGGTGCGATAATCCCCCTCTCCACGGTTTCATTCTTCTTTCCTGCGATTATTGCCGGACAAGGCTTTATAGCAATTGCCGCTGTGATTTTCGGGAAGTATAAGCCGAGGAATATTGTTCTTGCCTGTTTACTGTTCGGCTTCTGTAAATCTTTTGCCCTAATCATGAATAACCCGAAGTTTGGATTACAGGTGTCGGTGCATCTATTGAATATTATCCCTTATGCAATCACACTGATTGTCCTGTTGTTTACCGGACGCAGCTATGCTCCGGCAGCAAGCGGGAAAAAATACGATCCGTAAATTAAACTCTTATTGGGAGGCTGAGAATAATGGCAGTTGGCGTATATACAATTAAAAGCCCTATCGCACGACCGGAAATGTCGGGGTTCGGGGCATTTCACAAGGAAATCGAGATGTATCTGGGTGATATATTTACACCGGTCGATCTTGAGCAGTTCAAGCTGCTCGACTTCGGTTTACTGTACGTAGCGACAGGCGGCAGCGAAGGCGGATTTCTAAGTGAGTATAGTGAACTTACAGGCAAGCCGGTCTATATCCTGACGAGTGGTGACTCAAACTCACTTGCAGCCTCCATGGAGATTCTAAGTTATCTTAAATCCGATGGCAAAGCCGGGGAAATTCTGCACGGAGCGCCAAAGGCAATAGCCGAACGGATAGCTGTACTTAAAAAGGCTGTCACGGCTAAAAATATGCTGTCAGGTATGAAAACCGGTATTGTAGGCAAGCCTTCGGATTGGCTTATTGCCAGCAGTTACAGCAAGGAAGTTATATTAAACAAGCTTGGCATAGAGCTCGTCGAAATTGAGATGGATGAGTTTTTATCGGAAATATCCAAGGCTGAGCATCCGGTAAATGAGTGGACCGACAAGCTTCTTAGCTCCGGGTACGATAAGACGGAGATTAATAAAGCGCTCGATGTATATGGAGCGCTTGTTCGCCTTAAGGAGAAATACAATCTCGGAGCAATGACTGTGCGGTGCTTTGATTTATTGACAGTCGCTCAAACGACCGGATGCCTAGGAGTCGCTATATTAAATGCCGAGGGCATATATACGGGATGCGAAGGCGACGTACCCTCGTTGATATCTATGTGTATTATGTCTGCGGTAACCGGAAAACCTGCGTTTATGTGTAACCCCAGTCGCATTGACCTTGACAACTCAAATATTGTACTCGCGCACTGCACGGTTCCTATCAATATGCCTTATGAAATGAGCCTTACAACTCATTATGAGTCAGGGATAGGCGTGGCAATAGCCGGAAGTATACCGGAGGGTGAATGCACCATATTCAAAGTCTCCGGCGATTTATCCCGCCACTTCATAATGAAAGGTAATCTAAAATCAAATCTGCGTGAATCGACTCTTTGCCGCACGCAGATTATGTTGGAATTGCCCGAATACAGTTACTTTATTAAGAATCCGATTAACAATCATCACCTTATTTGCACAGGCGACGAATCAGACGCGCTTAATGTATTTCTTGAATTGATTCAATAATCCGTACAAACCGATTATCTTGAGTTTTCTGTAAATAATAATATGCTGCAGGTGAATGCCGCAGGGTTTATCTTAATAACCCTTCTGCGGCTTTTCGCCTGTTAATATTTTAATTGCCGAGCTGGTTCCCAGCCTGCTGCATCCCGCCTCCAGAAATGCGACCATATCCTCACGTGTACGGATTCCTCCCGCAGCTTTTATCTTGACCTCCGGCCCGATATTTGCTTTAAAAAGCTCTATGTCCTTCATTACAGCACCCGCTGTTCCGAATCCCGTGGATGTTTTTATGTAGTCAGCCCCGGCTTCCGTAACAATGTTGCATAATATGATTTTTTCTTCATCAGTCAGATAGCAGGTCTCGATAATTACTTTCAGGATTTTTGATCCTATTATTTGCTTTAGAACATTTATTTCTGCTCTTATAACAGCGAATTCACGGTTTTTTACGTCCGTAAGGTTTATGACCATATCAATCTCATCCGAGCCCTCTTCGACCGATGTTTGCGCTGCAACCGCTTTAACGGCTATGGAGTCGTATCCGAGCGGAAATCCGATTACATTACAGATCCTGAGATCCGGATAAACGGAGCGTACGCGCTTTACGTAATATGGTGGTATGCAAACCGAAGCAGTTTTATACTCAATAGCTTCTGCACACAGTTTTTCAATTTCGCTCCACGATGATGCTGCTGCAAGGAGCGTGTGATCGACATGGCTTAAAATAAATGCATTATCCATTAATATCTCCCATACTCGTTAAATCTATATTGTGTGTAGAATACCACATTATTTTCCTTATAGCAACTATATGCTGTGAGAAAAAGCGGCACAGGTAATGTGTTAAATTTTACAGCCCAAAAACGTCAAAAAAGTGTTGACAGTATAGATACAATGTGTTACAATTCAGTTACAATTATTAAAAGGGGTGTCAGCTTATGGCCACAGCGACAAAAAGCAAAAGCAAATCAATAGAGTATAAAGGTCACCCTCTGAGAAGAAAAGACAATCTGATTTACTATGGCAGTATGTCTGATAAGTACATTATCATGCTCCAAATTACTGAATCGACGCCATTCGAAGACTTAAACCTCGCATCGCGAATACAGGTCCAGCTCCAGTATACCGATCCGGATCTCAAGTCCCGTGACAGGGTCGTTAAGAAGAGCGAGAAGACCAGCTTTTATGAAGCAATGGACGTTGCGGCTGTCTGGCTCGAAAGAGCACTTGCGGCAGGCTGACTACCTGCTCCGTAATGTATTTCTTGCACTCCGGTCTCAAGGAGTTGTGGTGAAAGGATTATCATCAATGAAAAATGCGAAGAGATTAGTTCTGCTGCTTTTAATTGTTGCTATATTTGCATCAATGCTTCCGGTGACTGCATCTGCAAGCGGTACGATAGCATGGGGCGCTGCTAACATCGAAGGAAACGGCGTTCGCATACGTTCGGGTCCCGGTCTTACACATTCAATTTTATCGCACGCGAATCGCGGTGACATTGTGGTTATTATTGATCGGACGAACAGCGAGTGGTACAAGGTCAACTTTCACGGTACTGTCGGGTATATAAGTGTTCCGCTTCTTCATAACAGCCGCACAGCCGCGAACTTTAACGCACGCGGAAGTATTGGTGGAAACGCTGTCAATATGCGCGAAAGACCGAACACAACAAGCAGTATCCTTGGCTCTTTTAACTCGGGCACTGTCATGAATATAATCGGTATAAATAATGGCTGGTACAAGGTAGAGCATGGCACCAATACCGGTTATGTACGCTCCGATTTAATGAGCATTGTATCTTTAACATCGGCAACGTCTTCAACTGCGAACGCTGTTTCTTCCGATAACTCAGCGTCCAATGCTTCTACATCTTCAAGCAGCACATATGTAGCTCCAAGCGGTCCGGCTCCCGACCCCAACCTTCCGCTGGGTCAGCAGATTGCAGAGTTTGCTACAGGATTTGTGGGCGCCCGTTATGTTTGGGGCGGCACATCACCATCCGGATTTGACTGTTCGGGACTTGTTACATATGTTATGAGGCAGTTCGACATCAGCGTCACCCGTACAGCATCAGGTCAGTACAGGGATAACGGCGTACACATTGATAAATCCGAGCTTGTGCCGGGAGACCTTGTGTTCTTCTCCACCAACGGGCGCAGTGTAACACATGTCGGTATATACATTGGTGACGGTAAGTTTGTACACGCATCCGGCGTTCGCGTCGGTGTTATAATCAGCGAATTAAACAGCGCAAGCCGTATAAGAACGTGGTTCGGCGCAAAACGCCTGACATAGTAAAAAAAAGACTGCGAAAGCAGTCTTTTTTTACAGCTTCATATTTTTTATATATTGCTTCAGCCACGGGCCTGCCTCCGGGTGCTTTAACGCAAACTCAATAGTTGCTTCGATGAATCCCGGAAGATTACCTGTGTCGTATCTTTTTGCCTCAAAGTCTACAGCTACCATTGGAGATTTCTTACATAAGGTACACAACCCGTCCGTAAGTTGAATCTCGCCGCCGTGACCCGGCGGTGTATTTTCCAGCACTTTAAAAATATCCGATGTCAGCACATATCTGCCTAATATCGCATAGTTGGAAAATTTCTTCTCCGGCGGTGGTTTCTCTATAACGTCCGAAACACGGTATATTCTTTCTTCAAGCACTTCAATTTTAAGCGAGCAGTACTTAGATATATTTTCGTCTGTGACTATTTGTGCGCCGACCGCCGATGCCTTGTATTTCTCCGCAGCATCAATCAACTGCTTTGTTACCGGTTTTTGCCCGACCATAATATCGTCACCGAGCAAAACTGCAAATGGCTCATCCCCGACAAACCTCTTTGCGCACCAAACCGCATGTCCGAGCCCTTTAGTTTCCTTTTGCCTGACAAAGAAAATATTTGCAAGTTCCGTAGGATATCGAACACTCTCATATGCAGAGCTTTTATTTGATTTTTTAAGGCTTTCCTCCAGTTCCGGAACGTAGTCAAAGTAATCCTCCATGGCAGATTTGCCGCGATTTGTTATGATGAGGATATCCTCAATACCGGATTCGACCGCCTCCTCGACAATGTATTGTATTGCCGGTTTATCAAGAATCGGCAGCATCTCCTTTGGAACGGATTTTGTAGCCGGCAACATCCGCGTACCAAGCCCTGCGGCGGGTATAACCGCTTTCCTTACCTTCATTGTTCTTCACCCCTGTCATATAGTGTTGCTAATTTATCAATCAGCTTTGTTTTTGGCAGATATATCATAAGCGGCAGTCCTAGCGCGTACATAACTACGAACTGTCCAAGCCCTACAAAAGAAAACGCAAACAGAAAACTAACTTCCTCTTCAGTGCCCAGTGTAAGGAATGCTATCATAGCTCCTATAATAAGCGCATTAAAAATAACAGGCGGGAAGCATGCAAATGCTTTGACAACCAGCCTTTCGCGACCTAGCCTGGAAATCCACATTGTAGATAGAGCTGCAAGAAGCGATGCAAATGAACCGACTACTGCATCTACAATTCCATAAAAGCCCAACAAGTTTGCTGCAAAGCATCCTACAACAAGTCCGGGTACAGAAAAAGGGAAAAAAAACGGTAATATGCATAGAACTTCGGAAACCCGTAACTGGACAGGTCCGTACGATAAACCGATAATCGTAAGACCGGCATAAAGAGCTGCAACCACACCGGCAAACGCTATTTTCCGTACACTTATCCTCTTCACTCTCCCTCAGGATTTTTTATTGCAAGTTACGCATTTTGGTCGCAACTGTGTCATATTTCCGGCATACTCACAGCACACCCGCAATAGCTTTGCCTGTACAAGCCATACTCCTTTGAAAGCTCGACCGAACGATTATATCCATTGCATTTCTTAAAATCGGAGTATTGATATTTAATGCCGTGCTTTTTTGCCAGCCGGTATCCAATCTCATTGATTAACAACGCATCTTTATGCGGGCTTACTGTCAATGTTGTAGCAAAAGAGTTGTACTCCCCTGCCACTGCCTGCCTGGCAGTCTCAGCCAGCCGAAGCTCCAGACAAACACGGCATCTCACCCCGCCCTCCGGTTCTTCGCACAAAGATAACGCCATATTTCTAAAAACGGCATTATCATACTCACACCCAAGAAGCTTCACCTTTGTTGTAAGTGATGCTTTCTTTAAGAGCGTTGGTAACTCATCCCTCCTCTTATAGTATTCCGAACGCGGTTCAATATTCGGATTATAAAAGAAAAGTGTCACATCATTTTGCGGTATTAAACACTCCAGCACATAACTGGCACATGGCGCACAACAGCAGTGCAGCAATGTTTTCGCTTTTTTATTCAATGAATTAGAAATATTTCTTTATCCTCTCTGTCGCTTTATTAATATCCACACTTATAGTAATAGTAAACTTAACATGTTCTTTTTTACTAAAGCTCTCGCACCATTCAAAAAACTCCTCTGCGTCCTCATCAACATCCCTGTTAATAATCTGCAGTACGTTGTCTATAAAGACATGCGTTATATCATAATTGGCGGAATGCAAGCCGCTTATAAATCCTTTAAGAAAATCATAGCCGTCAAAACCGTATTGCGAGGCGTTGATTAACCTGACCTTATGCGGGATATCATACGTCAGCTTTGCGGTTCTTTCAATACACACAATGTCGCCATGCTCATTGTCAACGGCTGTATTAACCAGTTCAATCAGTTTTTTTGTCTTTCCTGAGCCTTTAAGACCCATTATCAACTTAACCATTTTAACCAACCCCTTTTAACAATTTTAAACATATTACCAGTTTCCGGTAAAGTAATCAATATAGAAGTTGCAAAACTTTCGACACAATTGTTCCTGTAATTACTTACTCAATTTTCCTGCCCCTATAACCCGAGAATCGCAAATAGGTTCTTCTTATAAGCCTCAACACCCGGTTGCCCGAAGGGATTTACTCCCGAAATGAGCGAAGAAACAGCGCATGCCCGCATAAAGAAAAACGCAAGCGCACCAAATGATGCCGCTGAAAGCTTCGGCAGATAAAGCTCAAGCACCGGAACCCCTCCGTCTATATGCGCTTTTTTTACTGCTTCTGATGCGGAGGAGTTGATTTTATGCATATCAAACCCGGTAATTGCGCTGATTTTATCAAGATGTAACGGCCCCCCGGGTACTTTCGGGTTGACCCTCGGCTCATTAAATGTGACAAATGTTTCAAGCAATGAGCGTTCACCCTCCTGAATAAGCTGCCCGAGCGAGTGTAAATCGGCGGAGTAATCCGCGTATGCCGGGAAAATACCAAGCCCGTCCTTACCCTCGCTTTCACCAAACAGTTGCTTCCACCATTCACCGGTTGAACGGAATGCAGGTTCAAAACATGCGAGCATCTCAATTTTTTTCCCTTTTCTGTACAGCACTTGACGCGCGGCTGCATAAAGACAGGCTTCTTTTACACCATTGTCAAACTCCTCTTTTGCACCCGCCATCATTTCATCAATATCGATACCGGCTACCGCGCAAGGCAGAAGACCCACAACCGTCAGCACACTGTACCTCCCTCCCACTTCCGGAGGCATCTCCAGGTAAGCATATCCTTCACTTTCCGCAGTTTTTATAAGGGGTGAACCTATATCCGATGTAACATAGAGCCGATCCCTCAAGCCGTCCCTGCCATATTTCGCTTCAAGCAATGACTTGAAAAAGCGCAGAGCAATAGCCGTTTCAATAGTTGAGCCGGATTTTGAAACTACATTTACAGAAAAATCCCTCTCGCCTATTAGCTCTATTATCTGCTCCAAATATTCGCCCGATGCATTGTTCCCGGCAAAGTAGATATCCGGCGTCTTTTTCGGCAGTGTGTTGTAGTTCGGAGAAATTATATACTCTATAGCCGCTCTCGCACCAAGGTATGACCCCCCGATGCCGAGAACAACAAGCACTTCCGATTCGCTTTGGATTTTCTTCGCAAGGTGCTTCACTTTTCCGGCGAGCTCCCCGTTATAGCCCGACGGCACTTTTATCCATCCGTTCTCATAAAGAGTTTTCAACTCTTCCAGTGGTTTACCTGTGTCAACAGCACGCACTTCACTCTCGCTCAAGAATCCTGATGCCCCATTAATATCTACCTTTACCACAGTGTTGACCTCCATATACTTTAGAATATAGTGTTTTAAACTTCATCAATTTTCTTTATTACATAATAGCATTAAAATTTGATTTGTACAATGGCTGGCAGGCATAGCAATCCGTCATTGCAGGCGGCAGGAGCTTACCGGCAGGGCGGCATATCCTAAGCTTACCGGCAAGGTGGCAGGAGCTTACCGGCTTGACAGCCATTGCTTCAAATTCCAAAATGCGTATAGCGGCAAAACATCCGGTTTATCATTGTCCATTGAAGTAAGAACCGATTTTTCAGGTGAAAACCTTACGTTGTATTGCAACAGCGAACGTGTACGGCTTGCACTGCCGGCTTTGGCTGCGATTGGGATTATATCGCTGCCATCCTGACATATAAACTCAACCTCCGCCCTGCCGGGTTTTTCCGCCGACCAGTAGTAGAGGTCATCGTCGTAAATCCTTTTCAACTCACAGCATACAATATTCTCCGTTATAGCACCTTTTATTTCTTTGTAACTACTTGATTTATCCATTATCACCGAGGAAGGTATTCGCGCTGTGCGCCGCAGTAAGCCGGTATCACACATGTATAACTTGAAATGCGTATGGTTAGCACTGCCCGATAACGGTATATCAGGCTTATTAATGTGTTCAACCTTATAAACCAGCCCGGCGCGTATAAGCCTATATAGAGCATCTTCCAAATCTTTTGCACGCCAACTTTTATTAACCTTACTGAAAATGAACTTTCGATTCTCTTTAGCAAGCTGAGCGGGCACTGCGTTCCATATCGCACAGAGCTTCGGAAACAATGATATTGGTATGCATTTGGCAAAGTCATTTTCATAACCGCTGATAATACGGCTTTGCAATCGATCAACCATTTCTATGCTCTTTGCATCAATCCAGCATTTGACTACCTCCGGCATACCGCCTACAATTTGGTAATCGCGGAATAGCTCTTCAAGCTGAGCGCTAAATGTCCTTAATGCGTCATCTTGAAATGAGCTTTCCTTTAAATGCATGGCAAGCATAGAGTTTTGCGCAAGCAGGAACTCATAGAAGTTCATCGGATATAACGTCAGGTTCTCAACCTTTGGCAGCACAGCTTCAAAATATGAGTCCGCCGCGACTATGTGATATCTCCGGTTTTCATCGGAAAAGTGTTCCAAAGATTCAAGTGCGCGGCTGCATGACTTTATATTATCAAATATGATTAGAGTTGACTCATGATTAATGTCTTTGTTCAGTGTCAGGGACATATCCTTAATTATTCTGCCCGGATTAAGGTTGCGTTCAAAAACTTCCGCAAGGTGCGTATCCTCTTCAAAGTCGAAGTATAATACATCCTCATAGAATTTCGAACCAAAATCCTTCAAAAGATATGTTTTTCCGCATTGAGGAACACCCCGGATAACAAGCGGTTTTTTATACGGGTCATCTCTCCACTCTATCAGGTTTTCTATCAGCAGTCTTTGCACGGCACACCTCCATGCAAATCATGGTATCATAAAATTATTAACACGTCAACAATCTCGTGGTATATATTTGCCGCTTATATATGCAATTATATACCATTCCCGGTTTGCCGTAAGCTGTTCTCCCCTGCTGACCGTAGCGGTCAGGTCTTATTGCCCATGTACTTTCGCAAGGTATCATGAACCCTGTCAATGTCAAGCGGCTTGCCGAGATGATCATCCATGCCCGCCTCTAAGCATGCATCTATATCATCCTTGAAAACATTTGCGGTCATTGCTATAATCGGGAGTCTTTCCCGGTTATGCCCGGGCAGCTCACGAATCCGCCGCGTTGCCTCAAGACCACCCATTTGCGGCATACGTAGATCCATAAATACAATGTCGTATTTATTCGGGGCGAAGGATATCATTTCAAGAGCTGCTTTGCCATCTTCAGCGCAATCGATTATCAAACCGCTGTCCTCTAAAAGCGCGACAAGTATTTCACGGTTTATCTCAACGTCCTCGGCAATCAGCAGCCTCTTACCTGTAAACTTCGATGTTAATGACCCGCCGTCTATTTCTTCTTTATCGTAAGCGCTTTGCGTTTTTATGCCGCGTTTGACCCTGATGCTGAAGATAAATCTTGCGCCTTCACCCAGCTCCGATTCCACCCTTATGCTGCCACCCATCATTTCGATTATCCGTTTCGCAATGGCAAGCCCCAAACCTGTACCTCCGTACTCACGGCTTGTTTCACTATCAGCCTGCTCAAATGAATCAAACAACCGTTCATGCTGCGCGGGGGAAATTCCAATTCCGTTGTCTTTCACCTCTATCAGAATTTCACAGTAATGCTCAGTCTCCGATGCCAGTTGTGTGTCCAATACTATTTTTCCGCCTTCTTGTGTGAACTTCACAGCGTTCGCCAACAGGTTAGTCAGAACCTGAGACAACCGCTGGTCGTCACCGACAACGAAACGCGGTATATTCTCGTCAATACTAACTGTTAAAGTCTGCCGCTTTTCGTCCGCCCGAAAATGTATTACTGCCAGTATATTGTCTAGCAAATGCTTGAAATTATACTCCACAGGGTTGATTTCAAGCTTATCAGCTTCGATTTTTGCCATGTCCAGAACATCATTTATTATACCGAGCAGATGTGAGGACGCATCCCCTATTTTATTTAAAGCATGTATCCGCTCCTCTGAATTTTCCGTTTTCTTTCCTATAAGCGTCATACCGATGATTGCGTTGAGCGGTGTTCTTATTTCATGGCTCATATTCGCCAGAAAATCACTTTTTGCCCTGCTGGACTCCATTGCCTGATCTAAAGCACTTTGAATTTCCGTTATATCATCAAGGGCAATGATTTTACCGTAAACTTCGCCGTATCTGGTTCGTAACACCTTAAGGCTCATATCAAAAATCTTCGCTCCCGGCAGCGCGTCAACATTGACGGAAATCTTCGTAAAATCTTCAGCAAAAAAGGATTGCTCAGGCATACTGTCATCAAGCAGAAACAACTCTGCGGCATCCCGCCCGACAATTGCATCACCCCAAACGACGGACGCTGAACCGTTTGCCAGAATTATTCTATTCATTTGGTCAAGCAGCAAGATTGGTATTGTGATAGATTTAAAAATGTCCTCGGAAACATTTCTGACACTCAGGCTCATACTCTTGTTTGTGTTCATGATAACAGTCAACTGCAGCGAAACAGTCAACAGCATTATCGAAGCAAGCGGGATAAAATATGTTCCGAAAAATGCGGGGATGAAAAATTCTGCAACAAATCCGGGCATAACAATTATCAGTGATGAAAGAATAAATATCATCAACTGTCTTTTCTGCTGCCGCGTTCTTACGCTGCGCCACCAGGTTAAGTGCAAAAACGTCATAATCGCAAAGGTTAAGACGAGATGAACAGCCAAAGCGGCGAAAAATGGATTGGTATTGTAATGGAATAGGTATCCGTATACAGTTTTGACAAATATAACGTCATCTGAAGCTATACAAAGAACTGAAATTATGATTGAAATTGCGTACAGGATCATCGGCAGTGCTTTCGCTTTCTGCCGGTTCTGTGTCATGTACAGTAAAAAATGAACCCAGCTTGGCAGGAATAAGCTGCCTGCAACAAATCCTGCACACCAGAACAGACGAGCCGTCGGCTCATTGTCGGAGATTAGCATCAACCCGTAAGCCAGACTCCAAATCATAAGCCACATTGTTGCGATAGCATACCTCTGACGCGCTTTTGACTTCACTTCCGCCATTAATGCGAAAGAGCCGGTCAGCAGATAATACGCGCTTGTTGTAATAAACAGAAGCGCCAGTAAATAATGCCAGTTTACTCCTGTAAGCATGCACCTAACTCCAAACAAGTTCTGTTAAGACACCCGCATATCAGTATATCAGTAAATTAATATTTCACAAGCCAAACAGTATGATATAATCTGTTATGAGTGCGGTTATATTACTTAGCCGAATTCGTAGTGTTTTCTGACCGGCTTTGTCACCTTCCACACACATGACAAACCCGCCGGGAACTCCACGAAATCACCCGCTCCGAAACTCACACTGCCGCCGTTGTAATCGACCGTTACCTCACCCTCGGTCAAAATACACTGCTCACGCTCGTCGTAGTGCCAATTGAATTCAGATACATCGCACCCCCATGTTGGCTTTTTGCAAAACGCGGCAATCTCCGCCTCTGTGGGCTTTCTGACAATAATCTGCATTTGATACTCCTCCTCTTTACTTTATACTCTGATAGTTCTTTTTTTGTTATGGAGATGCACTTTATCACTTGCCTTTCCCATACTCCATAACTGTTCTCCGGTATTGCTCCGGCATACCGATATCGTACCTAATGCCGTCAATCGCGACTCCAATCGCACCATACTTCTTTGCAACTGCATCAAGCGCGGGAGTAAGCTGCAGCTCGCTATCATTGTCCATAAACTCCGTAAAACTCTGAGCAAGGGACGAGAACACCTGCGGGGTAAGAACATAGATAAACACGCCATAGTATTTACTATCATAGATAAGCTCCGACCGGGCAAAATCCTGTGAAGGCTTTTCTATGATTGAAGCCAACTTGAAATCACTGTCTTCGATTTTTACTATGCCATAGCTATTAACATCAGCAATGGGCACCTCAAAAAGACCGATCGTCAATAATCCTGCATTTTCATATGCGTCTATCAATTGTGATACACAGGATTTATCTGTTTTTGAGGTGAAAAGATGGTCACCAAGCAACAGCAGAACCGGCTCATCGTTGGCAAAACTGTTGCTTTGCAGTACCGCATGCCCAAATCCCAGCGCTTCTCTCTGATAAACATAGCTGATCCTGTTTTTTATCTCAACAATACTATCATTATACCTTTGAAGATATTCGGGGAGTTTGCTCTTTTGCTCATCAGAAAGTGCTTCGAATAATGTATCATATAGCTGTTCCTCGCCCGGGCGTATTATGAGGCAAATCTCCTCTACCCCGTCTTTTACCAAAGATTCAAGCAAAATCAAAAGCATCGGTTTTACCAGTTTGTCTGAATCCACTATAGTCAAGAACTCTTTCTTTGTCACCTTCGTTGCCGGAAACACTCTCGTCCCGTATCCCGCAAGCGGTATCACAGCTTTGCGAACTGCAGACGTTTTTGGTACGGTCACGCTGTAGCTCTCCAGAGCAAGTTCGTTTCGGAGATATGCTATGAGAGCATCTGCATCTTCAATGCTCTTTGCTATAAACTGTACAGTCCCGTCGCCTTGTGAACCGACACCTTTTCCGCCATAGGTCCATTTCTGTATATTTATATCATCAAGCACCTTATGCAGTACAGGCGATTCCAGCGCTTCCGGGGATAACGGAGCTGCATACTTATCAAAGTTCTCTTGTGCTTCGATCATCAATGAACCAATCCGTTCCGCATCGCCTGTTGACATAGCGGAAATAACGTCCCTGACACTCTTTTGGTTCATTTCTCCAAGTAGCTTATGCAAATCCTTATGTGCGTCTGACTGTGGATATGGATATGCCGAGTTCAGATCGCGTAAAATGACAATCGTGTCCTTTGAGACATTCAAGTCTGCAAAAACAAAATGAAGAGGTGCTCCGATTTTCACTGTGGAAACATCCAGTTTGTCCCCATCGAATCGCATGTTGACTATTCCGCGCCCATACGCTACTGCTTGATCTAGTCTGCCACAGCGTGACGGCGTAAGCTGTTCCCCACCGTAAGCCGCTTCCATTTCTCCGCGTGTTGTGAGATTTAATCCATAAATCTGATTAAAAGCTCGTGCCGTCAATGTGCAAATAGCCGCAGAGGATGACAACCCCTTTTTCTGCGGTAATGTCACTTTTGTACAATCTATCTTAATTCCACCAATAAGATGATAATTGAACATATATGCTGCAACCCCGGCTACATAGGAAAAGAAACCCCCTTCGGCTGCTGCCTTTTGAAGTCCATTCAACTCCATACTATATTCGGTGGAAATCTTTTTTCCATCGTTATCAAATGACTTGACTATAAGCTTGTCGGATGCGGATACCGTTGCATGTATCCCCTCTGCAGTACACACAACCAATGCCTGTCCCGGTAGTATCTCGGCATTAAACTTGCGCATTTGGCCTGACCAGTCGGAATGCTCACCGAATAAACACAACCTGCCCGGTACAAACAGGTCTATCTCACCATCAATTACACTAACTATCCCACTCATATAACTTATCCTTTTACTTTTATTAACTACAGGGTCTTACGGGAATAGATTATATTCTTTTTTATGTTTATCTGCAAGCCAAACAAAACCATTTACTTTCAAGGATCTTTTAGGTGTAGATTAAAGCACATGCAAAAACGCGTGCAACACCTTGTAACAACTACGCTTTTGTGGTATAATAACAAATGAAAACTACTGCCGGAGGTACACACTATTGGAACGCTCGCACATCGATCTTTTTTTACGCCAGTCATGGCTGGATGCATGGGATAGTTACAAGCAATCACTAACACACCCGCGTACAAGGCTGTGGGATTATGTGATTATAACGGCAGCAAACAAAGAGCAAGCACAGGTATATCAAAGACATATTGACTCACGTTTGGAAGCCGGAGTTCTCCCTAAATCTGTCAAGTTTATTGTTATTCCCGATCCAAAAGACAAACGTGTTGGTTCCGGAGGAGCTACTTTAAATGTATTGCGCTATTTAAAAAAGGTTGAAGGTTGCAATACCTTAACGGGTTTACACATTCTTTGCATACACTCAGGTGGTGACAGTAAGCGTATCCCGCAATGCTCCGCAAGCGGAAAGCTTTTTTCTCCCGTACCACGTATGCTACCCGATGGTCGCCGTTCAACACTATTTGATGAGCTTATGATTTGGCTTACTCCGGTTCCTCCGCGCATCGCAGATGGTATGCTTGTTTGCTCCGGTGATGCGCTTTTGTTGTTTAATCCTTTACAAATTGATTTTTTTGGGGACGGAGCAGCAGCTATATCATTTAAGCAAACTCCGGAAGTCGGTGAACATCACGGTGTTTATGTGTGTGATGAAGACGGATATGTGAAAAACTTTCTTCACAAGCAGGAAAAGAGCATTTTGCATAATAATGGTGCTATTGATAAAAGAGGCAAAGTCGATTTGGATACCGGTGCTGTCATATTCAGTGGCTCAATGATAGAGGAACTCTATTCGCTCATCGATACAGAGAGTTCTTATAATAAATACGTCAATGAAGATGTCCGACTTTCCTTTTATGCCGATTTTTTATTTCCCTTAACGAATGACGCAACGCTAGAGGATTATTTAGGTAAGGAACCTGAAGGTAGTTTTTCCGATGAGTTGACAGAATGCAGAAAAACACTTTGGCAGGTTCTGAGTAAATATAGTTTGAAATTATTACGCCTTGCACCCTCATCGTTTATCCACTTTGGCACAACACGGGAGCTTCTCGACCTAATGGTAACAGGTGTTTCTGAGTACCACTGGTTGGATTGGTCCCGGAATGTACTTTCAAATGTAACTGATAAACGTTACGCGACTAGCAACAGCTTTATTGAACCCTCTGCAGAAATAGGAGACGGTTGCTATATTGAGGATTCGTTGATTGGTACTGATGTTACAATCGGACGTGGCTGCATTATATCTTGTTGCACTTTAAACAATGTAAATGTACCGGATGGTACTGTATTGCACGCCTTAAAGCTTGATGATGGGCGATTTTGCGTTCGAAAGTATGGTGTCAGCGATAATCCAAAGGAAAAGAGCAGGTTTGGTAAGCCTTTGAAAAAACCGTTATGGGATGCTGACTTGCATCCTGTACGTAATACCATGGAAGAAGCTGTATGTGCCGCTTTAAGCGATGACATACATGAACCTTGCTTAAGCCTTAAGGAGAGTTTCTCAAGAGCAGATACTTCAGCAATAACTGCATGGCAAACCAGTTTATATTTTAAAATCCGGTCTGAAAAACTCTTGTCATTGATCAAACAGCGGGTACCCGCATCTGAGGCGTTGAAAGAATTCTTGCTACATGGGGTATCAAAAGCAGTCATTAACAGCTTGCTTGAAACTGCTTCTGAAGCGGAGTTCAGTGATAAAATTCGTATATATCATTATCTTACCTTCCTTGTGAGTGAAGCAGATAAGGATGATATGCATAAAGAGTGTTTTAGTGCGATTGGCAGGGCTATGCTGGATGCTTCAGCAGATGATATCTTTTACAACGAGAACCTTCGAATCAACAAGGATCGTGTTGTAATAAACATGCCGCTCAGAGTGAACTTTGGCGGTGATTGGAGCGATACACCACCACATTGTCTTGAAAACGGTGGAGTTGTACTGAATGCCGCATTTACGATAAATGGATCACTCCCTGTGGAAGTCATTTTTGAACGGTGTGACGAAGATGTGGTTACTCTCGCCAGCATAGATGAAGGTTCTTGTCAGTCATTCAATCAATTATTTGATTTGCAATGCTGCGACGATCCGTTTGATTCCTTTACGATACATAAGGCGGTTCTTATGTCATGCGGTATAATCCCACAATCCGGGTATGAGGATTCATCAATAATGTTACGTGATATACTTAACAGACTCGGTGGAGGTTTTAAGCTTAGCACACATGTAAAAGGTATACCCAAAGGCTCAGGGCTTGGCACAAGCAGTATTTTAGCCGGGGCTTGTGTGAAAGCTGCTCTTGATTTCTTTGATACTGAAATTACTGAACAGGCTTTGTTTAACAGGGTGCTTTGCATTGAGCAAATGATGACAACCGGTGGAGGATGGCAGGATCAGGTTGGCGGTCTCGTACCGGGAATGAAAATGGTGAGGTCTACTCCGGGTCTAAAGCAGTTTGTAACATACGAACAACCAAAAATCAGTGAAAGGACGTATAAAGAACTGGAAGAGCGCTACTGCCTTGTATATACTGGGCAACGTCGACTTGCGCGCAACTTGTTGCGTGAGATCGTAGGAAGTTATCTTGAAAGTAAGCCGGATGCGCTATTTGCGTTGGTCGAACTACAAAAGGTCACAGAACTTATGAAAGTTGCACTGGAAGCTGATGATGTTGACTCATTTGCAAGATTGCTCAACGAGCATCTGGAGTTAGTTAAAACCCTTGATTCCGGGAGTACTAACACTTGTATAGACCAGTTATTCTTAAGCATTGATGACTTGCTGGACGGAAGAAAAACCTGTGGTGCCGGCGGAGGCGGGTTTGTGCAGGTGGTACTAAAAAAAGGCGTAACCAAAGAGATGCTCCGGGAACGCCTTGGAGAGGTTTTTGGAGATTGCGGTGTAGATGTTTGGGAATGCAGTATTTTGCGCTGACTATAAAAGCTTCAACTTAGATATAGGGTGCGTTTTCCTCATGTTTTCAGGTGGCAGACTCATATAATCGCCAAATTTAAATGTCATATATTCATCATAATCCGATGGACCAAAAAGAGTCAATCCCTCAAATAGATATTCTGAGGCTTCTTCTGCCCATCTGCGTTTATATCCATGATCCCACGTAGGGGTTGGAAATGTAAGGATACGAATCCAACTACTCTTTTTCTTATTGCTTTTGATGATAAACCGTTCAAAGCTATTGTAAAGGTTTTGAGCGGGAATTTTTTCCAACAAGAAGTATACAAGTTTAGTTAATCCTTGTGTGCTTAGTTTACCTACAGGAGCCCAAAACGTCTTCCTGAACAAATAACACATTAAACAGTGAACCTGCCGCAATAAAACGTTGTCGGGTACATAGTCATATGGGAAAACATCTATAAATATCCCCTGTTCATATGGCATATGCTCTTGATTCATTCTAATAAACTCTGTTCCCTTTCGGCGCAGCTTGCCATATCCCCAGCGATAGCCGGCAGTATTTCTGTGGTCTTGGAAATAGAACCTTGTTGTATCCAGTTCTGACTCGCAAGCCAATCGAAACTGCTCGTACTCCTCGCGCAGAAACGCAACATCCGCATCGTCATCCCACGGAATAAACCCTCCATGTCGCACAGCACCAAGTAAAGTCCCGGCAACTATACGATATGTTATCCCGCATTTACTGCAGATCCTGTCAACCTCACAAAGCAGTTCCAGCTCTACAAGCTGAACGGCTCGTAGTTCCTCCTGCGACATATGATATTCATTTGTTTTTGCAACCATTACTGATCCTCACCAATGTAATATTTTTCCAAAATCTTTATTTGCTCCTTTAGTGAATACCCCGCCGTTGCGATTTCATAGGAGCGATCTCGGCGTTCATACCCGTCCAATGCCAACTTTACTGTCTTTTCAATCCACAAATCCTTTAGCAATGGTAGTCGCTCTGCGTTATCCGAGATAACAGTTTCCTCAGCCATTTGGTCACTCAACAAACACATAACACCAGAGCACTGCGCTTCGATCGCAGCAATTGACAATCCCTCAAAAAGTGAAGGCATAACTAGTAAATCCGCTACTTGTATTAAGTCTGGGATGTCACTTCGGAAACCAAGGAAGAAGACACTATCGTGAATCCCTAATCCCCTAGCTTCACTTTCAATATCACCACGTAAGCTACCATCACCTGCAAACAGTAATATCGCCTTCGGTACATTATCCACTACTTCCGCAAAGTATTTCAATGTAAAGGAGTGGTTTTTCTGATGCTCTAATCTTGCAGGTTGTAGAATAACAAAGTTCTCATCCAGATCCATTTGTATGCGAGTACTAGAACGCTTTCCTTCGTTAAAAGCAAAAATATCAGTATCAATGGCATTTCTAAGAATTCTTATTCGCTCTTTTGGTATTTGCGCTCCAAAGAGGAACTCTGAAGCCGGGACAGAACATGCTGTAAAATGTGTTGCAAGTCCGACATTGAAACGAGTCTTCCACATATCATGAGCAGTTAGAAGTTTCGACCGCTCTGTTTCATCTGATATATCTATCCCAGTTGAATGCGCATGGACTATTATCTTTGGAATGCCCGCACTAATAGCAAGTTCTTCGGCAAGAAAACCTCGCCAAAAGCTGGTGTGCAGATGTGCAGCATCGTAACCGTAAGAAAGTATCGCTTCCATCTCCGCTCTGAAAAGCGACTCGTTATCTTCCTGTCTACAGCTAAGATGATGTACCTTGCACCCTTGCCTAATCAACTCATTTTCAAAACTTAATTCCCGATCCAGCGTCACCCAATCAAACAGGAAACGACTTTTATCAATATGCTCCCAACTTCGAAGAGCATACTGCGTTATACCACCCTTCGCATTACGAACAGGCATATGAAGAACTTTAGTAACATTAGATTTCATGTTTATACTCTATCACACCAAACACAGAATGCCAATATTTTGATGGATCCTCAATAAATTCTCACGGCATTTATCTTGTCAGCCCGCAATAATTGTTCTATACTTTAGTTGCATATCATAAATGGGAGCAAATAAAATGCGAAAGTACGAACAGCAGCAAATACTTACACTACTTAAAACAATTGAGGAAGCGCAAACGGCAGAACTGTTCGCAGACTGTCAAGAGTGCGCTATATCAATAGGAGAGTACATCGAGCAAATCAAAGGCGAAGGCACTATGACAGTAACATTACTCGAAGAGTATTGCGAACTACTGTATAGGGCAAGCATTGGAGAAGCTGGTCATAGTTCTTTAGGAAAGCAACTTCTTAGAATAGAGAACAGTGTTAAAAATGAACTTAAACCAACCCGGATCGAGGTTGTTTTCTTAAGCTATAAGGCAAGCATGAGCGACTGTTTGGAATCGATTTATCTTGCTGCAAAAGAAGACCCTACCTGTGATGCATACTGGATACCTATCCCGTATTATGATCGAAAGCCTGACGGTTCGTTTGAATCATTGCATTACGAAGGCGCGGAATACTATAAAGAAAATATAATATGCACTGATTGGCACGAATATAATATTGAAGAACGTCGCCCAGATGTGATATTCACTTTCTCACCATACGACTCGCTAGGACATATGACCAGTGTACATCCCGACTATTATTGCGAGCGGCTTCGCGGACTCACAGAGCAGCTTGTATATATCCCTTACTATGTGACATTAGACGAAATAAGAGAACCGTACACAAAATGTCCCGGTGTTGTTTACTCACACTTAGTTATTGTACAATCCGAAAATGTAAGAAAAGACTTCATACGTGATTATAAGGAGCTTGAAAAGTTAGGGTATAGTCGGGAAAAATACGGAGCTCCTGAAAGTAAGTTTATTGCGCTTGGCTCACCGAAAGTTGATGCTGTAATAAACGCAAAACCTGAAGATTATTTACTGCCGGAAGATTGGCGAAAACTCATTGAGCCACTAGACGGAACAAAGAAAAAGTCCATCCTTTTTAACACCAGCATCACTGCTTCCTTAAATAACAGTGAACAATATTTAAAAAAACTCCAATTTGTACTTGATGCATTTAGAGATAACCATGAAGTTGTGCTATGGTGGCGTCCGCACCCATTAGGCAGAATGGCGTTTGTAAGTATGAATCCCGATTTAGCAAATGAGTATGATCAACTTGTTTCGAATTACAAGTGTGAGGGTTGGGGAATATATGATGAGACCGTAGATTTGCACCGTGCAATCGCATTAACTGACGCTTATTATGGCGATATGAGTTCGCTTATACCATTATATCTCTTGACAGGCAAGCCTTTAATGATAAATGAACCTGCGATTATGGAATACACGCAACCGTTTGAACCAACTTGCTTCTATGTCACTGAAAATAAGGTTTGGTTTTCTGTCAGGCGGCTCAACGCGTTATTGTGCATGGATAAAATAGATTGGTCTTTAGAACTCATCGGTAGCTTTCCAGACGAAGAAGACTATATTGAGGAGCACAATGATTCGCTCTACCGGGTTCCTGTTGAAAGCGATGGAAAGCTCTATTTCCCCCCATTTTTAGCAAATGAAATCGCTTTATTCTCAATTACAGACAGTACATTTGAGAAAATAAAGTATAAGAAACTTGATAATGCTGAATCAGCAAGCATGGATTTTCTCGGAGCAGTCGCCTACGGGGACATAATTTACTTTACACCATATAAATATACATCAATATTGAGATTGAATACCAAAACCAAGAAGATTTCATATCACTCTGACTGGTTCGAGCCACTTAAAAAAATTGTCGGCGATACACAGTATGCCTACCTCGGTCTACCATTTGTCCTGAATGGCTTAATATGGTTTACAGCACTTTGTGCAAATATCGTTATCCATTTCGACATGGAAACATGCGAACATACTCTCTATGAGGTTGGAAATAAGGATTACCGTTTTTCAAGTATTACCTCTGATGGTAAAGATTTTTGGATTTCACCACATGGGTGTGCAAAAACTCCGTGTATTAAATGGAATCCTAAGGAAGGAGTGATCAGAGAATTCCCCCAAATTTATGATGACAATGATGACGCTGTTTTTTACCCTTGTATATATCTTAAAGGAGACATCTGGCTTTTGCCTGTTAGTGGTAGGTATGCTATAAAAATCAATGCTGAAACAAACGATATCTCAATTGCGAACGAGTTTGAATCAGGTCCAGTAAAAGATAAAGCAGGAGCGGTGTATAAAAAATATGTGTATGCGCAAGCCTTTAGTGATAGTATATACTCGTTTTTTAAAAAAAGCGGAACATTTAGAGAGTATAACTGCACATCACAAGTAAGAAGAGAAGAATTGCTCCATTTTTCTCCCGCAGTTGCTTCTAAGCTTAGCAGGTTATCACTCCATGTTTTCCCAAAGGAGACACCAGTTATAAACTCGATGAGTGAATGTAAAACGTACGAAAGCAACAATATCAGGATTAGTGATTTTATTACATATGCAACCGATGAGTTCTACAACGAAAAAGCGACGATGCAACACCGACGCTCAGAAGTCATACGATCACTAATAGCCAAATCAGATGGCACATCCGGGAAGTCTATTTACGATTTTACTAAGAGTAAAATACTTGGATAGTAAATGTTAAAGTATTAACTAGTTAGGTACGAAACATCTCAATCCGAATCCTTTGCATTTCATATTTAGTGTTTATAGAGCATAAAGAACCGTCTCTGCATAATAAAGTTGATAGTGCCTGATATATAATTTATAATCATCATGCAATGAAAGAATATAAGAAGGTATCTCCCATATATCCTCGGGTTTGTGATATAAACAGATGGCAAGCTTTGGTCGGTTTTTCAATATAGTGCGTCTTGATCCTTTAAGCGCTTCCAGTTCCGCTCCTTCAACATCCATCTTAATAAACGTTACCTCATCACCATCAAGGATGTCATCCAATCTTACCGCTTTGATATTACATACGTTCTCAATAGAGTTCTTACATATCGTTCCGCTATGTGGGTGCTGTAGTTCAGCAGCGAACTCTACCTCGGCTTTTTCACTCCACAATGCATAAGGGTGTAAAGTAATATTATTGATATTCTCGGATCTGCTTACACATATATCATATTGCTTTTGATTTGGCTCAAATGCGATTATTTTTTTATACTCACCACTGCACCAGTTTATAAAGTCATTACTAGTAGAGCAGTTCAGGCATCCTGCATCAATAAATATTTCATCTTTGCATTGACAGGTTAAAATAGATGTATCAAAGTACTGCTTATTTACAGTATCCTCAAATTGCTTACTTAGCAAAAACAACTGCTCCTGTTCAAAGCCCATATCCAGTAGGTTTTTGTGGATTTCCGCATGCTCAATCGGAGTGATAACTATAAAAGCGTCTGAGTGCTTTCTCCAAAGTTCATCTGGGGAAATTATCTGATAGTCATAGAGTTCTTTTCCCCATTTCTCTTCATCACTGTCACAAAACGCTGTTATTTTAATGTTCAAGTCTTTACATAGTCTACCAAACTGTACACCCTTCATCCCTGAGCCGTATGCGATAACCCTTTTCTTTCTCTTTATCAGCTGTTCAATTTTATCTTTTAACAGCTTTAAATCAGGTGAAATCTCTATAATCTCATTGATGTATCTATTATCATTGGTCAGCGAGTATAAGATTCTCTTTTCAAATATGCTTTTTGATAAAACGTCGCCAAGATTGTTATATATATTTATAATATTATAATTACTCGTTTGAAATGAGCGCAAGAAGCTAGTGTCTATGGTTGGGTTTAGCTCTATTGAGCAAGTATAGCAATGTAATCTCGTTGCCATATTTCCACGATATGTAAACTCATTATAGGTGTAGCATGCAGAGCAAATGCAACTAATCATATCCCCTTGATACATCATATTGTTTGATGAACCGTTGTCTCGTTTTTCCGTACGCAGTTGACGCTCTGTAAACCTTCCTCTTGAATATGCTTGATATTTTTCTGATAATAGCTCATACACTTTATTCGGTATTTTTGAAACATTTATTGGTGGGCAACCATTTATAAGAAATTCTAACTCATTTTTTATTATTCTACGATCAACTGCGTAATTATATAAAAAACTCCCGGGGTATACTCTTAGTAAATCGATATATACATTATGTTTATAGATATGACTAAAGTAAAATGATTCACTCTCTTTTATAGTATTGAGGTCATCTTCTTTATCTCCAATTATCAGCTTCGCCGTTATTACAAGATCGTATTTAGTTGCTAAAGTAAATACATTTTCTATCTGCTCAATGCTTACATCCTTTTTCATACTGGTAAGAACTTTATTGCTAGCAGATTCAAGACCGATAAAAAGCTGCTTCATCCCAAGCTGTTTAAGTGCTATTACACATTCTTCATCTAAAACATCTGCCCTCAAATACATCTCCCAATTGAGTCTATAATCAGCCGCACGGTTACAAAACTCCAACAGTCTGGTTTTATTTATACTAAGAGCTTCATCAATTAAATATATGGACTTGATTTTCTCGCCATATTTTTTTACATAGTAGTCCAACTCATTAAAAAAACGATCAACTCTCTTGACACGGTATTGCGAACCACTTATTTTGTAACAGAAAGTACAATTGAACGGACATGAGCGGCTGAACTCCATATGAATAGTAGAGCAATTCTGTAGAGTCCGATCAAAGTGGCATAAATCCCCATCAATAAACGGTAACTCATTTAAGTCATTAACGCATTCCCGTGGTTCAGTTTTAATAAGCTCCCCACTTTCATTTAGATAAATCAAACCTCGAACATCATTGATTCCAGTTCCGCTTTGCAGGCTTTGTATTAGCTCGATAAAAGTATATTCTCCTTCTCCATACACATAATAATCAGCACCAATGCTTACAGCAACGATTTCAGGAAGTGAATCTACTATTATACCCCCCAACACAGTGATAACACCTGAGTTTTTAACAGCACTTAGTAGTATTTTCAATCTTGAATAGTGTATACTATGGCCACCGAGTGCTACTACATCAATGCTTTGCTTTTCTACTTCTTCTACTAACCTAGCAATAAACTGACAATCTGTTTCATTACTGTTAGCACTCAGTATCTGTACTTCTAATCCCGCATTCTTTGCAACTGATGCTATTATACTTACACCATATGGTATAGAGTAACTGATTTGCTGGTAGATAGGTACGGCAAACATGATTTTCATTAATCAAATGCTCCTGGTTCTTTTATAAATGGTGTCATTACACTGTTGCATCTTGTGCAATGCGATATATATCCTTTTTTAGGGGGCTGACGTGATATTATCTTGTATAAATTATTGCGAGTTTCATCGTTCTTTAGCTGCCTTAAATCAAAAGCATCACCCGGTTCAAGAGTTCCAGCGTTGACAATCAAATGCGACCAAGCTTGTGCAGCGCATATATATAACCACCCATCAACCAGAGCCATTCCTGGTTTCCAACAACGAGCGTACAGTTTGCGAAGGTTCTCCATATTATTCTCTTTGACAACACGTGGGTCTCCCCAGTCGTACCATATTTCTCTTTTACCGCCTGCCCTGTTGAAATACCACTTAATATTAAACTCACTTAGTTTTGCTACCAGTTTCTCGGTAGTTTTTTTGTTCTCAGGGTAATTTGAAATACCAAAAAGTGCTTTCGACTTGGATACTCGTCGCAAAACAGCATCGTCAGGAATTATAGTACCGTTTGTTTGAACGAGCAACCAGCCATATCGCCCAGTGTACTTTTTGTAAATCTGATAGCAAATCTCAGGTAAATCCTTGTTCAGCAGACTCTCTCCTGTGCAAAAGTTCAAGTTCATTATTGCATCAGCATGAGTAAATAATAACTCGACATCGTTTAGAATAGACTCAGCACTAATGTGTTTACTGTTTACTGCAAACGGCATAAATGTCTGACAGCCATCACATTTCATATTACACTTAGTTGTTGCTGCTACATCTATCGATTTTACTACTATTGAATTTTTATTAGCCCAGTAGAACCATGGTATAAAGTCGTGTACTGTAAAAAACTCCTTTCTCTCAACAAAGCCATCAGCAAGCAACAACTCCCTTATCTCTGTCGGAACATTCAGAGCAATGATAATCTTTGCATTCGGCAAATTATCCCTTGCCGCCTCATAGCTTACAACAGGCATCCCATGGAAGACAGACCCTTGTTTCTTCGGGTCGTTGTCAATAACGGCTTTAAAAGCAAGATCATTTTTCATATAGTCGATAATTCTGGCTCCATATATCCCCGCACCCCATAGATAATACTCATGGTTTTCCATAAGCTTATTTGCTCCTTAATAGTGTATTGGTACCATAACATCTCATGCATTGTGAAAGATAACCTGTTTCAGTTGGTTGTTGAGTAATTATCCTATAAAGTTCTTCGCGCGATGTTTCGGACACTGGTTGGCGTAAATCGAATGCATCGCCAGACTCTACTATTCCAGCTTCGGCTACTACGTGAGACCATGTTTGTTGTGCACATATATATAGCCATCCATTATATAGACCCATTCCGGGCTTTCTGCACTCTTTATATCTTTGCTGCAATTTCACCGGACTTGTCTCATTGATACAATTCGGATTTCCAGGATCAAACCAGTTTTCTCTATTGCCTCCAGCCTCATTGTAATACCAACCAACACCAAACTCGTTACATTTATTAATCAACACCTCAGTTTTTGTCTTGTTTTCTGGATAATTTGAGGGAACAAAAAATACCTTCGATTTTGAAAAGCTGCGCATTGCATCATCATCCGGCAATACTGTTGCATTTGTTTGAATAATCATTTCTGCATATCGTCCAGAGAATTTTTCGAATATTCGGAAACATATATCGGGTAGTTCCTGGTTAATGAGACTCTCTCCAACAGTGATATTCAGCGTTATTACTGAATCAACATAGCTAAACAACAGATCAATATCGTTAAGAATATTTTCTGTGTCTATATTCTTGCTGTTTACTACATAAGGAATCAAGGTATTACAGCCTTTACATTTCATAGTGCACTTAGTTGTTACACCAATACTTACTGTTCTAAAGACCAACGACTTGTTCTTCGCCCAATAATACCTTGGTATAAAACCTATCAATGAATAGTAATCCTGATTCTCAATAAATCTTTTCCTTTGTAGAAATGCTTTTATCTCCGCTATCCTGTTCATTGCTATGATTATCTTCGTTTCCGGTAATTTGCTGCTTGCTTCATCAAAGCTTATTACAGGCAAACCACGGAAAAGTGTGCCCTGCTTCTTTGGGTCATTATCAATAACTGCCTTGAACGCAATATCTTTTTTCAGGAACTCTATGACTCTAGCCCCAAACTTTCCCGCACCCCAAAGATAATATTCGTCGTTTACCATGCTCTCTTCCTTTCAAAGCTGTACTGCGCAGGATATTATATTTCCCTTTGGGTACAGACATTTGCAACATTGTGTTGTTCTCCCTGTTAAAATATCTTTAGTATTCAGGAAACCTTGGATACTTTTGATGTTGTTTTTTGACAAATCATAATAATCATATTCGCTACAAGCTGTGCAAAGATTTGTTAAGTTCCCTGCCGCCATTAATGTACATCGCCAAAGCTTTCTATCCGCCAATTGCATGTGGGTTTGTTGACAATCAGAAACCCCAACTTCTGAGTCAAATCTCCCTGTATCTAGCCAGTTCCAGCGTTTGCGCTCAATTTGTAATCCTACTTCCCTAGCTGCATCCTCGAGCTCAATTATCTTATAGCTTAGTTGCGGAAGTGTCTTACTATAATCACTAATACTGATATATACCCCTGTCTCTCTGCATAATTCCATCGTTCGTATATCAGGAGTGATTGTTCCGTTTGTAGTTATTACTATACTACCGAGCCGGTTTTTATAGTTCTCTTTTATATGTTCCAACAACTCATTTAACTGTTTGTGTAAAAACGGTTCGCCACCAATAATGCTGATTTCTCCAACAAAAGAAATCTGACAAAACAAATCTAATAACTCCTGTTTTAGAGTCTCAAGCGGTACATCAAGATTCTCACGGAATGGGATGTATTGCATACAGTCTTTGCACTTGAGAGTGCAGCGTGTTGTTATTGGGAAGTCTAAAAAACCAATCGCGCTTTTCTGTTTATTATGCCAATACCACCTTGATATAAAGTCAGAAACTCTCCAATGAGAGATGCTATCTTTGCTAAGCATTCGCTCTGTTTCAATTGGATCAAAATGAGCAATTATTACACCTGACTCTTTTAGGCGTGGCTTAACTGTGTCATAATCAGTAACCATCAACCCGTGCATAATCTGTCCATGCTTTTTGGGGTCGTTGTCAATAATACCTTTTAGAATACCGAGAGGCACAAGGTATTCCAAGGCTCTTTTCCCAACATTTCCTGCACCCCATAAATAACAATAATCAGTCATAGTAGCAACCTGTAAGATAGTCAAGAACTTCGTCGTAATAAACTATATCTCTACAATCCGAGGCTTTTTTTATTTGCTCTGTCACAATATTGGTAATCAAATTATCCCATACCAATATCATTACTATATCTTCGTTTGACAGGCTCTTAAAATCAGGCTGTACAATGGGAATACCTCTTATTATGTCACCGCTTTTTGCCTTGATATCCCAATATACATCCGGACGGATATCTGAGTTTATTAATCCTGTCTCCATACGTTTTGCAGCCCTTGAAAACCCCGCATAAGCAATAATACGTCCTGAACCCTTTCGCACTATTTTTTTACATTGCACCTCGTTTCGCGCCATCAGCTTGTCACTCAAATACCTCATGGCGATAAAGCACCCACTTTTGTCTATTTTACACTTATTAATCTCCTCAATATACACACCATGTTTATAAAGTACTTCAATCAGCTTTTCTGATGTGGCGCTTTCATTATACTGCGGGAAAAGTGCAAGGTAGAAATGGTAAAGAACGAAGATCCCTATATCAAGTAAAAAACGCTCGTATTCATTTGGATTTTTAATGTCATTAAATGTTTTTTCAATCAGCAGGTAGCGTTGATTGACATACTCCAATCTCTTCTCATATATCAATGAAGACTGTACAAATGAGTCCTCTCTTGGATAGTACTTATATAATGGCTTCTTAATATATATCGGTGTAGCTCCTCCAAGCACAAGCGCTGTCCAAATCTGTGGCTCTTGTATTATACGTGGCTCAACATGAAAAACGTCAACCACACGGCAATCTCTAAGATAGCTGGTGCGGATCATTAAGTTCCAAACACCCCATAAATTACGAGCAAAAAAGAAACTTTCCAGAAGCTTGTTTGGATACTTTTCGCTTTGATTCTGGCTCCTGTTTCCAACATATGAAAAATCTGTGTTAAATCTGTCGCAATCGCATATAACCCATTTATCTTCAGGATGCTTCCAAAGCCAATCAGCCATTTCGCTAACATACTCTGGGTCAAGTTCATCGTCGCAGTCAGGCATACAAACATACTCGCCGGTTGTTCTTAAAAGCCCGTTTCGTACTGCCGCAGCCACACCCTGGTTTTCTTGATCTACTATTATTACATCAAATCCTCGGTCGTGCAATTTAGTTAGGTAGTCGTCAATGACACCCCGTGTACCATCGGTCGATCCGTCATTAACAAGAATAAGCTCAATATTATCCCACTCTTGAGCCAATATTGAATCGAGCATGTTGCCTATCCATTTAAATTTATTATAACATGGAACAACCATACTAACTTTTGGTTGCATCTCTTTCCCCTTTTCAGTACTTTGAGTTACTTGATTATGCACTTCAGTATTTTACTGTTTGGATGGCGATTGTAAACTCTTAACAATCCGGTCAAGTTCTATGAAATCCTGTCCATAAATGAATTTATTCGATATAAGCTTTTCAAAAACTTCAACATTACTCTCGGCAACTACGATAAACAAGGAAGTACTCTCTTCCTTTATTCGATTAAATAAATCCTCATTCAACTCCTGTGGGTGAATCGTATCATTGAAGATAACTTCGTCAAAACCGGCAGATGCATTTTTGCCGATTAATGACTTGCGCAATACTATACTCGCATTGCTTTTTTGCTCTTCGGTACCAATAAAATACACGTCTATCCATGAGAGTTTTTTTGCATACGGTATAATGGTAGTTGTTTTACTTGTCCCAGTAAAAAACTGTAGAACTATTTTCTCTTCAGGCACAAATGTCTTTATATCATTAAAGATTTCACTTTCATACCAAATACTGCATATTATTACTACGTCATAACTTAACTCATCATATAAAACGTTACGGTTTACTATTGGAATTTCATTTATTGTGCTCCCATGTAGGTCTGTGTTAGTGTCTACAACTCCAAGTATGTAAATATCATTAGCATATGGACTGTTAATTAAGTCCGTGGCTGTTTTGCCGGCACCATAAATATATACTCGCTTTCCGTGCATGTGTTTGATTATGATAGCAAGGTAATCATAGTAACCAATACTCACAAGACATTCATCAATAAAGTTCGAATAATTGATTTCTAAATCATTCATTTTATCAACTGCATCCGCACGTATAAGGGTACATCCGTTTATTATTGCCGACGGAAGCCTCAGAAGCTGCCTGATACCAAAGCTGCAGTATCTATTTCGTGATAGCATTGTATTTTGTGGAGCAGTTAATTCAACTTGACATGTTAGCGTTTGCTCGCTATGTATATGTTCAAGCATCAGCGATATAAATTTTCTGTTATAAATAAACCCGTCCATTGCATACAAAACATATTCCTGCATAACGTCAGCAAAAAAAGGCAGCTCTTTAACATTCCCAGAGATAATATTAATATTTTTATGAGTTTGGTTTTCAATGCTTATTAATGTCTCTTTACATGTTTGCTCTGAGCTAAGTACCACCCATACTTTTCTCGGGGTGGTACTTTCTTTGTAACAGATTTTAACTGGATTATTGTAAATTTTCTCACGAAACTCCTTAACGATTATTTTTAATCTGTAATCATTAAAATATTTCAATGCGTTTTTTCGTATTTTCATTGTGCACAGAAAATCGGACCAAACCTGATTGTGTTTAATATGATATGCAATTGGTGTGCAAAGTTCTTTAGCATTTCCACCAAAATGCATGGCAATAAAGACCATCCAGAAATCCCATTCGGGACCACCGATAAACATATCATCATCAGGATACATATCTATAAGCTTGGAGTCGAAAAAGAAGAAATCAATACCGTTAAACCATGTACCATAAATATCGTTAATATCACTTATATCATATCTATGTCCGTAAAGCAGTGAATCTTCTGCCTCTTTGAGTATAAACTTGTACATCCCCTCATCAGTATTTTTTATATGTATATCGGAGTTGATGATGCCGCATATATCATTTTTATGTCTTTTTAACTCTTGCATGATGTCATAAATGAAAACCAGTGGTTTCCCGGTTTGTGCTGATGCATCACGAGTAACCGGTGTAAAACAAACATTTTGAAACTTTGACTCTAATAAATCTATTTCTGCTTGAATATTACAGGATATTACTTCAAAACCTGCATTAATCCACGAGTTTATTGCGTTTTGTTGATTTTCAATGTTCCTAGGAGCGATTGATGTCGCAACTAGTATTTTTTGAGATTCCATTAAATTGCTTCTCTTTTCTCAACACTAATAAAGGTTGGATATTATATGTGCCAAGAGGATGACCATCAGGAGACTTCTGCTCATAAACACTTTCTATGTACCACCCCTGAAGTAACAGCGGCAGCCTCTTTTTCCCATAAATTCTATGAGCATTCCAAACAAGGCAATCTTCCCCTTGCGGAACACCAAAAAACATAAATCCGTCGTCTTTTAGAAATTTCCTTGCGTTTTGCATCGCTTCCAAATCTCCATTAGGATTCAGCGGTTCACCGTAACGTCCCAGACCATCGTGTTCAAATGATGAAAATGAGAATGCAACATCTGCGCGTATTTTACTTTTGTTGAGCTCCTCTTGGTTCATGACAGTAATCTTTTCATGCTCGCAAACGGGTTTGTTATAGTCAACGACATATACATGCTTTGCACCCTGCCAGACAGCCATTGCTTCACAGTTTATACCTGCCAATCCCCAGATAATGACAATTTTACTTTTTAAATTATATTTCTCAAATGCAGCATAAAAAGAATCCATATCATCATCGTAGTAACTAAATGTCCTGCTGTTCAGTCTATCAAATGTATTGTCATATTCTTCCTTGGAATTACATCTTATTGCTTTGATTCTTTCGTCATGGTAGCTGTACAAAACAGGTATTTGACCGTTCATTGTAAAGCTACTCACTAATTTTTCAGGAATAGTACTTGGAGGTGGAGGCTCTGTTTCGTCTGATTTCACGTCAATGTGATAGTTGTCTTGCTTTAGCGAATTTAAAACAATATCGGATATTGCATAGTTCACATCACTTTTTTTTAACTCGTTTTCTATTTCAACCCTAGCTTTTTCGCATAAAACCGCTATTATCACATTTGATAAACCGCTGTTTTTCCACA